>JGI24696J40584_12961496_pt1 | contig 18216 bp, 11 predicted proteins | sample TergutCo191P4_FD_40584 | JGI IMG/M metagenome (IMG submission 40584)
CGCCATAGAAGTGAGTACCGTAAATATCTGTGTTCGCACGAGCGCCGGCATCGTTCAGCATGGCGGTAAATATAGGCTTGGCTTGTCCGTTACTGCCGGACCACGCCTCATACTGAAACGTTTCAGGCGAAATGACTTTGACACGGGAATCTATGTTCCCTGCGTGATCCCTCATGTAATTTACCATTTCCTCTTGCGTCCACACGCACCAGCCTTCATCGTATTCGTTTATACCGTAATCCGGCTCGTTCTGTATGGAAACAGCGTACAGGTTTACGCCGTTATCGTACATATATTTGATGTATGCGTTTATGTGGTCCGTATATGCCGCATAACTGTTGGGGTTTAGGCGGTAATATTTCACTCCATCGCTGGGTCTGGTCATGTTTTGCCGCATGCTCGTTGGAGGGTGCCACGGCGAAGCAAACACTAATATTCCGTTTTCCGATGCCCATTTGGCATTGGCTAGAGTTTGGCTCCATTCGCTTTGGCTTACGCCCAAATAAACCCGCATAATGGTAAATCCCAATTGATTTTGGCCGTTGCCAAACACAAGTTGCCTGTTTGCGGACGATATAAGCCCGTTGGGGTTCCAAGTGATGTCCACCCCGCCAAACCCGCGTATTATCTGATGCTTCACAGATAGGTCAACCGTCACAGCGGTTTGAGCCCAAGCCTCGCCGGTAAAATAAAGCGCCAGCGCAACAAGAGTGGTGAAAAATGATCTCATGTTCATAAAAACCTCCTCTATTTATCCAAATATAGAAAATTCCACTGTTGTCCAATAAAAAAATAAATTGATTCAAAAAAGGCAAATGAATCTATTAATTGCCGTTTTTTCGCCGATATAAAAAGCGAGTCCCATTTTTGAATTTCACGTTTTCACTCCTGCTATAAAAAACAGGTCCGGCTCCGGCGGCGGCCTCCTGAACGCAATTCTGGCAAAAGAAATGTACTTTACAAGGTTCCAGCGTTCAAGGTGCTGGAGCACAAGGCATCCGAGCTTGAGGATATGGCTCTTTTGCTTCCAACGCCTACTTCCGGGGCATGTTATACAGCTACAGCGATGTAATCCGTTTTTTTCGTAAAAAGGCAATGCGTTTTTGTATGCATCAACTATAATAAAGCGGCAACCTGCATGTTGCGATGGAGTTTAAACGAAATTTGCCATCATTTTAGGTGGCACTTCCTGTGCCTTCCTTAATGTTTTGCCCAAAATGTCACTTTTTTTGATTTTTTCCTTTTGAGAAGCGTCTAAGTATATATGAGGACAAAATTGGAGAATCTCATTATGCGAAGAAAGACAGGGAAATTGTTCGACAGCAATTTCAAATTCATCATAGCCGAGGCAAGCCCTTCGGCGGTAATCCACATGATAAACCGGCTTTTCCAAAAGAACTACCCGCCTGACACCATAGTTGAAGTCAGGGAGCCCAAGGAGTTGACAACGGAAAACCCGAAATCTGGCGATTTGGGGGAAATATTCACGGACATGGTAATAACCTTATCCTGTGATGGCAAAAAAGACACCTATCTCATAGAAGCGCAAATCAAAGACGATTCCGAGATAATGCTTAGGATTTTCAACTACAGCGTCCAGATAGCCATGAAGGGCAAAACCGTTTCCGAAGACGGCAATCGCATGGTTATAGATATGCCAGCCCCAGCTGTGATTTACTTGGAAACGTCTGAACCCTGATTTACCTGATTTGAGGATTTACTTGATTTTCTCAGCCTTGTGCTTTGCAATCATGTTAATCCCTTAATCATGAAAATCGTGGTTCAGACAATAAGGTTTCCGAGCTTGAGGACATGGCTCTTTTGCTTCCGTTCTATCTGCTGAAAATCCGGGAAGAATTGAAGAAAAACGAAAAAGACCCCGTGAAGCGGAAGGAGTTATCCGAGAGATTGAAATGCTATGTATCAGAAATCTGCGAAGTTTTGCAAAAGAGCCAGGAAAATTTCTATATTACAAACAAAGATGCTGTAATGTTGCAGGAACGCATGTCCAACATACATTCAAAGCTTTACGGCAGATACAAGGAATTTCGGGAGTCCAACATGACGTTGAAGCAGATGTATAACAAGAGTGTGCTAAAGAAGATCGACGACGCCGAAGCCAGAGCCGAAGCCAGAGCCGAAGCCAGAGCAGAAGCCAAAGCAGAAGCCAAAGTTGCGAAGGCCGAAGCACAGGCCGAGAAGCGTGGCTTAACCCAGGGCATGGCCCAAGGCATAAGTCAAGTTGCCAAGGCTATGAAAGCCGCAGGCGACACTGTGAGCAAAATCATGAGTTGCACTGGTCTTTCCCGGCGCGAGATTTCGGCGCTGTAGTAGCTGCTAGCCACTCTCAATTTTTCTATCTTACTGCAATATGGCGCAGACCATGCAAAATTTAGCTCTTGGAGGGGCTGAATTCCAGCCCTGTTTTTTCCTATTTTCAAGATTTTATAACTCTCAACTTCTTAAAAGGAGGTTCCTATGAACACCTATAAACTCATTTATAAGCAGCTTTCCTTCCTGTTTGTCCTTTTAATCGGGGTTCAGACTGCTTTTGCGCAGACAGTGTGGAATGGCACTGTGGATACGGATTGGTATGATCCGAATGATGATTACTTTTTGCTTTCCACTGCAGAGGAGCTTGCGGGGCTGGCTGTGCTTGTAAATAATGGCACTGATGATTTTGAATACAAAACCGTTGCGCTTGGCGAAAATATTTTGCTTAACAATATAACGGATTGGAATGATTGGGGCGATAGCGAAACTGGTTTAAATATGTGGACTCCTATTGGCAAGGGGGACAATTCTTTCAAAGGCATTTTTGACGGCGGTGAACATATAGTAAGAGGAATGTATATTTCCGGTACAAATAATACTCATCAGGGTTTGTTCGGTTTTTCTCATGGGACGATAATGGATCTAGGGGTAGAAGCCTTTTATGTTAAGGGCCAAAATGATATTGGCGGTTTAGCAGGGCGCAGCGATGGCAAAATTGCCAATTGCTATGCTATAGGAAAAGTATCTGGAAGTTTGCGATATATTGGAGGCTTGGTAGGATATGGCGATCACAGTAATTGCCTAATATCCAATAGCTATGCTTTGACAAATGTGCTTGCATTGCCGGAAGTAACACATGGCATAGGCGGCTTATTTGGAGGTGTACGGTGTAAAATTGTTAATAGCTATGCTGCTGGAACTGTGACTGCGACTGGAAGCCCGAAGAATATAGGAGGCTTGATTGGAGATAATACTAAGACCGATACACATAATAGTTATTATGATGATACGAACAGTGGCGACAATTCTGAAGGAACTCCAAAAACAACTTTGGAAATGGCGTCTTCAGCTAGTTACACCGGATGGGATTTTAAAAATATTTGGGAAATGGATGGGCTTACTAATGGCGGAATGCCTTATTTGCTGTGGCAAGATGTTTCATCAGTGTGGGATGAGATAGATGTGGAGCCTATAGGCATAATAGAATATACTGGTAGTCAAATCACGCCTAAGCCTGAGGTGACTTTTAATGGTGCTAAGTTGGAAGAAGATGTGAATTTCGAGTATAAATATGGTGAAAATATAAATGTATTAAATGGCGGCTTTGTTCATATAGTTGGCATAGGCTCTTATGAAGGCAAGAAGCACAGAGCTGTTTTTGAAATTGCTCCAAAAAATGACTCGCCGGCATTTCCTATCCCCGGTCCTAGCCCTATACGCATAACTGATTATAAAGTTTTAATTTCCTCAGACATAGACAGCCTTCTGCCACAGGATTATTTTTGGAAAGATGCAGAAAGTGTTAAAAAAATATATGGAACGCAGCCTATTGAAATATATTACCAACCTCCAAATTATGGGATGCCATCAATAGGCACAATTTATGTAACTATTTTAGACATAACTTGGTACACAAGCCATTCTTCTGAAAATGCCTTTGTAATTTCCACGGCACAGGAGCTTGCAGGACTGGCTGAACTTGTAAATGACGGCACAGAAGATTTTTCCGGCAAAACTGTGATGCTTGGCGCAGACATAGACCTTAGCGGTTATAAGTGGATACCCATAGGCATACCAAGTTCTGAATATTTCAAAGGCACTTTTGACGGCAAAGGGTATAAAATCAGCGGGATGAGCATATCTGTTATAAATGATGATTATAGTGGTTTGTTCGGTTATTTTAGCGGTGCGATAAAAAATTTGGGCTTGGATGGATTTTCTGTTAATGGCACAAATTATACAGGCGGGCTTATAGGATATGCGATGGATGCTGTTGAAATAAGCAATGTTTGGGTTGATGGCAATGTGACCGGAGCAGATAATGTAGGCGGGTTTATAGGCTATGCAAATGCAACGGTTACTATAAAAGATGCGATGGCAAATGGCAGTGTAACCGGAGCGGATAATGTAGGTGGATTTGTTGGCTATGCCGGTGATTCAATTGCCATAAACAATGCGTGGACGCAGGGTAACGTAACCGGAGTGAACAATGTGGGCGGGTTTATTGGCAATGTCACTGAATTTTCGTATATAGTCAACGCTAGAGCCACCGAAACCAGCAGTGTAACCGGAAATGATACATTGGGAGGGTTTATTGGTTTGGGCGCAAAAGATTGGATAAAAAACAGTTATATGCGTGGAACTATAGCTCGCACGGATGAGAACCGTAATGCCTTTGCAGGCGGATTTGTTGGCTATACAGATGCTCGAATCACCATTCAAGGATACAAGTTGAACATATATAATAGCTATTCAACAGTTCAGTTTAGTTCCAATTGGGTTAATAAACAGCCGATATACGGCATCAAGGGCAATGATAATTTCGAGAATGTTTATTATATAAAAGAGCCTGAAGGCGAGGGTTCCTGTAATGGATATAACTGTTCTTCTAGCGCAGAAATGAGATCCGAGGCGTTTGCGCAAAAATTAAACGATTACGCTTCAATGAATATTTCATCTGCCAAGCGGTGGGTGTATAATCATGTTGGTTATCCGGAACTTAGCAAAGACGATTTGCCTCCGTTTAATCTTGCCAATTATTTTGCCAGCGGAGACGGAACAGAGAATAAGCCATATCTAATAAAAACCAAACGGCAGCTTACAGACTTCGCTTCAATTGTAAACGCAGAAAAAGAAGATTTTGATGGTAAATATGTAGCTCTCGGCGCAGATATAAATTTGAACGATACTTTGGGTTGGGAAAAATGGGACAGTACTACTTCTTCGCTTAACCAGTGGATTCCGATAGGACAAGAAGGATATTTTAAAGGCACATTTGACGGTCGTGGCAATGTAATCAATGGAATGTATATATCTATATCAAATTCAAATGGAGAAAAACTCGGTTTATTTGGATATATTGATAATGCAGAAATAAAAAATTTAGGCGTAAATGCTTTTTATATCAATGGAGGTGCTAGCATTATTGTAGGAATTAGAGGAGGACTTGGAGGAATTGCAGGATATGCCAATGGAGCTATCATAAGAAACGTTTGGGCAAATGGCAATATAACCGGCGATAGTGATGTTGGCGGCTTAATTGGTTCTGAGTTTGAAGATTCTGAAATTATCAACAGTTACTCTGCTGTTAAACTGAAAGGCAATTCCAAATACACAGGCGGTTTAATTGGTTCTAGTTATAATAATAGCGATGAATATTATAGCTGCCCAAATATAAAAAATGCTTATTTCAACGGCAATAAAGGTATTGGAGATGTATCAAAAAAATGCGATATTAGTGGTGCTGTTCGCTTGGATTTGAATGATATGCGCTCTGAAGATTTTATGTATGATTTGAATGATTACATTGTATTTTCAAAATTAGATTCCGCAAAAAAATGGGTGTATGACGGGAGCTATCCGAAATTAAGCGCAGATTATATGAGTTTTGATATCGCATACTTATTTGAAAGCGGAAACGGAGAGGAAGATACTCCTTATGTGATTAAAACTAAACGGCAATTGACAAATTTTGCCAAGCTTGTGAACAACGGCAGAGAACTCTTTGAAAATAAATACGTAGCTCTTGGCGATGATATAACGCTTGAAGGAAAATGGATTCCAATAGGCACTTCAAGCGATAAATATTTCAAAGGCACTTTTGACGGACAAGGCAACACAATCAGCGGAATGAAAATATCCGGCGGAAACAATCTTGGTTTGTTCGGTTATTTTGGCGGAACTTTAAAGAATTTGGGCATCAGCGATTATGAGATTAACGGCAGTCAAAATTTAGGCGCAGTTGTAGGACGCACAGAAGCGAATGCAACTTTAATAAATGTTTGGGCAGATGGTACTATTAGCGGAACAAGCAATATGGGTGGGCTTGTTGGCTATGTTTATGCAAATACCGCCATAAATAACAGCTATGCGCTTGGAAGCATAACCGGAACAAGTTCAAAAGGCGGATTAGTCGGTTACAGCAATTTCTCCGCTTCTTTAAATATAACCAATTGTTATTCTGCAATTTCATCAAACAGTTTAATAGGCACAGGCAGCGGAACTGTAAGCCACAGTTTCTTGTACGATGGTACTACTGCAACAAGCAATATGAAAGAAGAGGTTTTTGCGAATGATTTGAATGAATACGCTTCGCTTTCAAATATTATGTTTGCAAAAGAATGGGAATATAATGAGGCTGGTTTCCCTAAATTAACCAATAAAGATGTTTTAGGTGATTCTCTGCAAGGAGACGGCTCAAAAGAAAAGCCTTATATAATTTCAAAAAAAGAAGAGTTGATTTTATTTGCAAAGATAGTTAATATGGGCAAAAAAGACTTTTTTGATGAATATGTTGCTCTTGGCGGTGACATAGACTTTAGCGACAATATCGCATTTATACCTATAGGTACCTACGGCCATCCGTTCAGAGGCAGTTTTGATGGTCGTAAATTTTCCATATCCAATATTACTATAGATACGGGTGAGGATAATCAAGGGCTTTTCGGCAGCATAGATGGTGCAAGGATAGAAAATATATATGTTAGCGAATTTGAAATAAATGGCGGAAATTATATCGGTGCAATAGTAGGTCGTTCTAATGGAAATAGCTCTATAAGCAACAGTTGCGCAAAAGATGGAAAGGTAACAGGCGGTGATTATGTGGGAGGCTTGGCAGGCTCTATTGGCAGCATTGCAAGCAGTTGCGCAGAAAGAGTGAGTGTTAATGGCAACAACAATGTTGGCGGCTTGGCTGGCTCAGTTACATCTGTTAATTTAAGCTATGTGAATAGTGATTTAATAAAAGCAAATATAAACGTGGGTGGACTGGTTGGCGAAGGTTCTTATATAACAAATAGTTATGCGATAGTAAACGTTGAAGGATATAACTACGTTGGAGGTTTATTAGGTAAATTTCTTGGGTATTATGATGAGTGTGATGTCTGTCCCATAGCTAAGATTACACACAGTTATGCAAGCGGAGAAATAACTAGTAGTGGCAACTATATAGGAGGTCTTGTAGGCGACGATTATGTTGAGCTAATTAATTCCTATTACAATAGCGATGGCAATTCATCTAGCAGTAGTAGTGGTGGTAGTTCAAGTAGTGGTGTATATATGGCCCCACCCAACGGGCCTGGTTTATCCGGAGAAGAGATGCAAAATGAATCTATTTTTATACATGCTGGCTGGGACTTTACAAATATTTGGGATAGAGTTGACGGTTGGAATGAAAGCATGCCCTTTTTGCGGTGGGCTGCAGAGACAAAGCCATTTCCTAATAATATCATAGTTTATTATACTTACAAAAAAGATTTAACTCTTGCCGATATTCCACCATATACTGATTGTAATTGGGCAAGTCCCACTGCTCCGGTTTTTGCAGGCAATAATCAAATATTTCCCGCAATATACCAACCGCAAGGCTTTGCCCCCTCTTATGGCACAATTACCGTAAACATATCTAAAAAAGAAGGCGAACCTGATTTCCCGCCCATAGACACAATTGACGCGGTTTTCTCAGAAGGCTTAATACTCGGAAGTATTATTATTAAATCAGAAGGTTATGAATGGCAGCAACCGGGTCTTTCAGTTGAAGCCGGAAATTATAACTTTAGCGCAACTTATTTAGACTCTAATTATACTAATTCAATCGCAGGAAAAATAACCGTAAATATCAGTCCAGCCAAAAGCGAACCTCCATCATTCCCCTCAGATACAGTGAGAACTACTTATAACGAAAATAAAACGCTTGCAAGCGTCTGGCCACCGAATAATTACACTTGGGTTTCAGAAGGGGCATACATTGGAAATGTAGGCGCTAACGTTCACAAAGCGGATTATAAAAACAAAAATTATGAATATTCCAAACGTGGAGATATAATCGTAATTGTCGAGCCAAAAGAAGGCACAGAACCGACACCAGCACAAAATCCAGATGTTACTGATTACTACAAAGAAGGCTTAACTCTTGGCAGCATAAATATGGATAATTATCCCGGCTACAAATGGGTAAATGAAGACTATGAGGTTTTCCCAAAGACATATGAACTAGAAGCTACTTATGTACTAAATTATACTGACCCCGTACTTGTAACTCTGAACCTAACAGTCAATAAAAATCCGACAGACAAACCCGCTTTCTACCCAATATCCGTAGATGTCTCGTACAGCAGCGATTTAACTCTTGCTAAAATACCTTTGGACTCCGGTTACGCATGGGTTGATCCAACAACAAAGGTTCCAGAAGGCACCGGGCAACAATTCCTCGCAACCTATAAACATCCGCATTATACCCTGCTTTCAGAACAGGGAAAAATAACCGTAAATGTTCACAAAGGCTCAGGCATATTGTCTATTGAAAACTGGACTTACAAAGAAAATCCAAGCGTCCCGGACACAAGCACGCAAACAAATGGCGCTATAACTTTAGAATACAGAGGCACAACATACAGCGGAACGCTTTACGAAGACTCCGAACCGCCAACAGAAGCAGGCGAATACACACTCACCGCAACATATGCGGCAATGTACCCTTACCCCGCATTCACAAAATCGGTAAAATTTGAAGTTGAAAAAGCACCCGGAGAAGCAACCGTAATCATCGATGGATGGAGAGTAGGCTCAACTACCAGCAACCCAGCCGTGTTCTCAGAAACAAACGGAACAGACTATGTCTCGTATATCTACAGAAGCATAGACAACAGCTATGCACCGCAAAAATCAAAACCATACAACTCCGGCGACTACATGCTAATAGCAACCTTCCCGGCAACAAGCAATTACGCAACAGTCAAAGACACAACATACTTCACCATAAGCAACCTGGACGCAATAGAACTAACAGTATTGTGGAGCAGCGAAGATGTCTTTGAATTCAACAAAATGGTTCAATACCCCGTTCCATATGTTGAACACAACGGAACAGAAATCCCGCTCACCCTCCTGAACGCCCGCTCCGAAGCCGGCAAATACAGCGGCATATTAAGCGCAAGAGCCGTAATAGAAAACGAAAAAATAGCTCGCAATTATGTCCTCAAAAACAATACCAAAAGCTTTGAAATCACCAAAAAGCCGCTAAAAACATTCTTCAAAGAAGACGGCAAAATAGATGGCTACGGCTCAAACGAAAAAGATACAGTCTGGGTTCCACACTACGTATTCGCAGACTCCGCCTCCCTGCACAACCTCCTGAAATCACTGCTCGCCTACAACGGCTTCGCCACAGACACAACCAAAAAACCAAACGAAACCGACAACGAATCCACCCTAAACGGCGATCCAAAGATAACATTAAACTATGAGTCACTCTCAACTCTCAACTCTCAACTCTCAACTCTATCAAAAAGAGTAGAAACCACCCAAAAAGCAACGGCCACCATAATCACCGATGATGTCTCCGCCAAAAACTACACCCTTTCCAGAAGCAGCGTAGTTGTGATGGAAGCCATAGAAGAAGAAGACGGCCTTCCGCAAATATTCTGCAGAAGAAATTTAACCTGCGCCCCCATGAGCGAAGCCTCTTGCGCAGCGATAGGCGGCGCAGTTGTGAGCAGTTGCACAATGTACTGCATACTTGAAGGCGCAGACGGTGAAATCTGCGTAACGATGCCGATGGCTTCTTGCGCAATAATGGAAGGCAAAACCACTTATGACTGCGGCTCCACGCCTCTAGTCAAAAACTTCAGCTTCGCAGGCAAATTCCGCATATGGCAAACCGCAAGCGGCACTCTGAACATAGACTTGGGCTACATGCCGCCCACCCCTGTAACCATGCAGATATACAACCTAAAAGGCAGCCTGATAAGCACCGAGCAAATAAAAACCCGCTACGCAAGCATAAAACTCCACTCCCCTACCGGCAAGTACGTGTTCAAAGCTGGAAAGATTAGCGCGACGCATGTGGTTTATTAAAGAAGCAGCTACCTGCTCATAATATTCGTAATCAAGGTTGCCAAGGCTATAGATGCGGCGCATATGCTGCCTATCACAGCAGTCATTCGGGAAGAATCCCCACGGAATTTCTCCAGCTTAACACCAAGATCAGCCAGCTTGCTCTCAAACTTAGTTCCAAACTCCGAAATCTCGCTACGCACATCGGCTCGCAATTTTTCAAAATCCACACGTAATCCAGCAAAACCCATGCTAAGATCATTGAATTTTTCATCCAGTGCATCTATTCGCCCATCCATTGAATCCATTCGCATATCAATGTGGTTTATGTGGTTACCCTGTGTGTAGAGGGTCAGGGTAATAATGTCCTCGTGCGAGAGGCTGCCGCCACTCGCAAGCTTTTTCTTTATCTCCTCCACCTGCGGTTTCAGAGATTCCAAGATGATATCATCCATCTTCGTTCCATAGTCGCTTTTTTCGACCATAATACACTTCTCCTATAAAAGATACAAAAATATCAACAGACAAAATTAAGTTCTTAACTCCTAAAAGTAATTTAATAAAAATAAATGCCGAAAGAAAATCAACATTTACAGCATAAATATACAATTTTTTTCGTAAAAGAGTACAAAAAAAATGAAAATAACGCATTTTACTTGCATTTTGCCAACATATGTTTGCGTTTTCGTATCTTTTAACTTATTCAACATACCCCAATTTCTTTGCTTTTTTCTTGTATTCCAAACCTTTGTTCTTGTCACCTTTTCTCTCATAAGCTTCGCCCATATCGTGATATGTTTCCGCAAGATAAGGTTCAACATCTGGCACTTTCTCAAAAAGTTCAACCGTTTTTTTGAAATATTCTATCGCCATGTCATAATTTCCTTTGTTTAAATATATATAACCAACACTGTGTTGCGCCTCTGCGCTTTTTGGATCTAATTCAATAGCCTTTTTGCAATACACAAACGCACTGTCAAAGTCCTGCATTTTCGCATAAGACCACCCTATGCAATTATACACTCTTGCCTCATATTCTCTTGATTCAAGAGTGTTTTTACAGTATTCAATCGCCTTTTCGTAATCAGATTTTGACAAATAAATAGCCGCAATACTATAATATGCTTCTACGTAATCAGGCTGCAATTCAATCGTCTTTTCAAAATTTTCAATCGCCCTGTCGTACTCTTGTTTGTCGTGATAAGTCATCCCCATATTGTAATAGTTATATGCATCATATTGTATCATCTTGGCATTCTTCCAACCACCATGTATGTTAACAGTACCTTTATAACCATGCTCAAAAAACGATTTATCATATGTTATATACCACGGGTCATAATGCTTCGGATTATAGCTATCGTACCACGTAGCATCGATGTACAATGTTTTTCCATTTGGCATAACAACATGATTCCATACGTGGTTTGCCGATGTCCAAATCTCCACTTGATACCCGGCTTTATTTAATACATCGTACACCAACAAAGCATAGTGTCTGCAAACTCCCCGTTCTGATTTTAACGCTTCTTCATAAGTCTTCTTGGTATATTTTTTATCATACCGCAATTTTGAAACTACCTTGCTTTCAATAAGATCCACTATTTTGCGGTAGCCAGGATCATTGGCATACCAATTCTTCAATTGGGCAACAAGTAACTTTGCGTCTTTAGATGAAATTTCTTCTTTTACGGTGTCAAACGAAAGAATGGTAATGCTTTGCGCAGTATCTTGTTCAATTCGCCGTTCCGCCATGCGAATTGCCAATGATTTTTCACTAACATCTAAAGCTTCCGCATTTGATATTTTCAAGCCAATTAACGCCAATGCCGTAATAATAATGATGATAATCTTTTGCTTCATAATGCCAAATATATAAATTTATCCGCTTTTGAAATTATTTGCGCAATGCGAGTGTTGTTTTGGAGAGTGGATTAGGGTTGCTTTGTCGCAACAATTGACAGAAAAATACGGAAGCGGTTTTTGCAAAATAACACACTTGGTCTAAATTGGCAAAATGTACACCTTGCGTAATTACATTCATACTCTGTCTTCTTCTCTTTCAACAAACGTCTGAACTACGATTTTCCCGGCAAAAACGCAATGCATTGCGTCTCTACTATGCATTAAAACGCTTTATTATACATCAAATACGGCATTAAGTTGCCACGGCTGTTAGGCAAAACAGCCAAGTTGAAACCGCCACCGGAATTTGTGTATCTGTTATTATCATAAGTTGACGCATGGTAAACACTCACTGCAATATGGAGAGCACTGAATATGCCTCCAGGTATAATACATCCAAGACGATACTCCGTTTCATGTTCTGGAACAAAAGGATAAACAATACCGGTAATTAGAACTCCATATCCAACCAATCCAAATATAGCTGCCAATACAATACCTGCTGTGCCGCCATCACCATAATCTTGCAAACCTGTAAAAGCATAACCCGCACCAGGAATCAAATTTAAGATCAAAGAAATCGTTCTATCTCCTGCACTAATAGTAGTCCCAGAAACTTTTTCATAAGTTGCGGAGCGATAAACATTATAGAAAACGTCCAATGCAAGAACCGGTATTCCAACATAATAAAATTCGTTTAAAGTGAATGCCAACCCGCCGCCAAACAATACCCACTGTATCATAGCGCCAGAAAAATCATCCATAAAAAGAATTGAACCTATACCCGGAAAAATTGTGTTGGTTGCCCAAGTTCCCCATCTTGTACCGTTTGTTAAATTACCTGAGTATGTACTGAAATAGCTTTGTTTTGGTGGTTTGGTTAGTTCTACTGCTTTTGTAGATTTCTTTTCCCACTCCAACTTCAACCTTTTATGCTCTTCTTTCTCTTTGTTGGTATATTCATAAGTTTTGCTTTTTTTCAATGGAATAAATTCCTTGCCATAGCTGTCTTGCTGAATTAATAAATAAGCTACATATTCATCAATACCACACCTGCCAAGCCATTCAGCTTCAATCCAATATGTAGCCACAATATTGCCGCCACAACTCACATTTCCATTCACAATACTGCAGTCAATTCCATATCTGGCTCTCGCATTACGAATCGCCTCAGTCTTCGCATCGTCTTTCGCAGCGTCTCTTGTGTTGCCAAACCCCGAATAAACTCTGACTAAAGCCGTTTTGCTTTCGCTTTCAGGCACATTGTAATTATCTTTTACCCACACAGGTGGATTTCCATACTGCATAGGCACCGGATTTTGGCAAGCCGGCAGTTGCTCTGCTACAAGGAACAGAAGAATTATAAACCTAACTATTCGCATTGAGTACCTGCAACGCCGGATTTTTCATGCACCGTACAAAATACAGCCGGTTTTTTTCAGCAAGACCATTTGACAAACCTTCGTTTTCGTAATTCATGCTCCAATAAGATGCATAGCCGTTAGTTCCCTCATATGCGCTCCACCAGTTGTTGCGAGATATTTTCGCAAATTCTTCCCCTAGCATCGTCTCTTCTTTCATGTAATCACCCAATTTCTTCCAATCAGAATCATCCGGCAACTGCCATCCATCAGGACACGCACTTTTAGCTTCGTCCCAAGCATATGCGCTTTTATTCCATTTCAAATCTTGCGCAAACCAAATTGCGCCATTATCCAAATATATGAGCTTGTATTTGTTTGCATCGCGCTCATCCGTAAATTCTGCGCTATTTACCAAGTCTCTTATGGTGAAAATATGTTTGTCTTTTGCAGTGACAACCATCGTCTCATCGGTTAGCTCTATAACATATGAATTTGCTTTCAAATCTATTTCTTCTTGCATTGTTACTTCTATTCCTATTGGCAACTTAAATCTCAGATATCCTTTGTCCATGCTTACGGACTGTGTGTCTTTTGCGCTTGGCAAAAGCGGCGAGCCAAACAGGTGGCCGCTCCATTTCATATTATAAACCGCATACGAAGATTCATTTTTAACTATGAGCTTTGGGTCCAAGTTAATGATTCTAGTTTGCCAGCTTTGTTTCAGTTCTATGGTATCTTTGTATTCGTTGTATGCGTTTGCCTTCACGGTTATTATATATGTTGCTTCTTCTAAATTTTGGAACGAGAATTCTCCTTTGCTGTTGGTGATAACTTCTTCTTTTGTGTCTATTTTCAGCGATTGGCATTCCACTCTTGCTTCGGCAATTTCTTTTCCCGTTGCTCTGTCTTTAACAACGCCGTTTATTGCTCCCAATGCATCTACAGAGTCATTTGAGCATGAGCAAAGCAAAGCGGCAATGAGAGCAAATATTTTTTTCATATGCGTCAATCCTTCAAGCAGCGAACAGAAAGCGCATTCAAGTACCAACCATCACCTAGGTAAAAATTATCCATAATTCCATCGTAGCCTATTAAAAAAGCACCGTCTGTAAACCACCAAAAACCCCCTAATCCTCCGTCATGAAAACTGTTGCCATCGCTTAAATAATTCCAGCCTCCAGGCAAAGCGGAAAAACCAAAATCATCCGTTCCATTTAAACCTGCACTCCAACCAGTTGTTGTTCTTAATGTTAATTCTGACTCTATGGTTCCTATGGTTTCATCGACATAATCAGAGAATATTTGCCATTCGGCTCTAATCGGTATATGCCAGCCGCTAGGGCAAATTCCTTGATATTCTTTATCATTTTCATACGCTCCTACTTCTACATCCAAAGCGATGAATAAATTATACAGTCTGCCGTATTTATCGCAGTTTGATGGCGAATTATTATAGCATAAACTGCCTGTCGCATTGTAATTCAAATTCTCTGCCATCCAGGTTTGCGTGCCAATCACTACTGTTTTGTACTGTTTTCCATCGCGAGCGTCATTTAAGGTTCCATAAACAATGGTGTTGGAAGAACTGGAAGGAACAACGCTTGAACTGGAAGGCTCTGCGCTGGACGAACTCTGTGGCGTATTATCCCGCACACAGCGAACATTAAGCGGAAAATCTTTTATATAATCAATAGAACAGTATGCTCCGCTGCAAACAGTAAACAATTCCTTCAGTTCCAGACCGGAAGCATAGGTATAAGAATAGGTCTTACAGCCACTACTACATAGAAGCCCTGTTGTAGATGGCTTTATATTTTTAGAGCAATATTTGTCTCCAATACTTAAAGCCTGAACGCAGTATTCTGTTTCGTTTTTGCTCCAATAGAAACCAAAATTCAAACCATAAATTGTATTTCTATTCGTGAAAATAGAACTGAGTTCTGCGCCAGTGGGAACCCGCCAGTCGTGGAACCCGCTTTCAGGTGATATTTCGCAAAGCTCACGAGCTTCATCAAATTTAGCAGCTACAGACACATCTGTTTTATGGAGCATTAAGTTTAAGGATTCTATAATTTGATTGGTAGAAATTATTCTGGAAATTTCTTCTGCCAAAGCACTAAGAGGCATTTCTCTTCCGTCTTTGGAACGGGCAGGAGTTTTATTTTCAAATTCAACCGTGTAATTTTCATTTTCTTTCACTACTATAGCATCTTTAATTTCTAAAGTGTCTGTATTGGCCGTTGTAAGCGTAAAATAAACAATGCCTCTGCCAGGCTGCACTTCTTGCGTTTCAGGATCTCCGCGAGATATATCTGTAAATACCGCTTTATTCCATTTAACCATAGAAATTTCGTAAGAGGATTGGTTGTGAATTGTCAATTCGGTTTTTAATTGGCTGCTTGAACTGTTATCTAAAACCGAACTTGAACTGGACAAATTATTTCTCACGCAACGAACACGGCATGGATTGCTCTTACAAAGAATACTTTTTGAACCGCCATACATAGCGTTATGACCGGAATTGCCGCAAGCTTCAGAACTCCAATAATAATCATCGTATAATCCGCTAATAGCGCTAAGTTCTCCAGTGGTAGGAAGCCGCCAATCATTATAACCTCCCAGTAGTGAAGTTTCGCAAAGATTTTTTGCTTCAGTCCAATAAGCTCCTTCAGACGCATCCTTGTTTTGAACCATTGTCATGCCGCCATTTATAACTGAAACCTCTGTGTTCGAGTTTTCATTTGAGTCATGTTCGCCGCAAGCTATTAGAGCGAAAAGGCACAAGTTAAGCAGAATATGTTTTTTCATAAAATACCTCCAAGTTAAAATTCTTTGTTGAAAAACAAGCCAAGTGCCATAGCATCGCCTTGTGGAAAAATAGTTGGGCTAATAAACGCATTTTGTGGCTTTGAAGAATATCCGTCTATAGCACTCCACAGCCAAAACACGCCAGCAACACCAGCAACACCAAAAAGAATAATATATCCTGTTTTATATGATTCATAATTATCATTGTATTTTTTCTTGTCAGCTAAATTTCTAGCCTTTTTTGCTTTTTCATGATTATCGTTACTGTTCCATAAAAAAAAGCCCCCTGTTGCTGTAGCCGCTACAAATCCGCCCAAAAATAAGGACTTTAAGTCTATCGGAGACTCACATTCAATTCCATCAGGAAAGTCTAAATCATCTATCCCTTTATGTAATCTCATTTTACCCAATACCCAAGCTTCATATTTCACATCAGAAATACGATTGACTTGCGTACATTTCCATTTTACGATTGGGTTTTTGTCTGGAGATTTATCTTTAGCATTTTCCTGAGCATTTTCTATTGCTTTATCGGGTTCAGAATCAATACCATACCCAATTTCAAAAGAATGACCTGCATCTGGAGGAGGCACAGGCGGATTTTTTGCCCATTCCGGTTTTGCTCCTTGTGCTATGGCAAAAAAATATAATATTATCAAACTAAAATTTTTCATAATTTTTCCTTGTTACCATTACAGTCAAATGCCGGCCAATAGATAACGCCACCTATTAATTCTGTTGATACTTGGCTTAACAAATAAGTAGCATATCCTGAATTAACTTTATTTGACTGGGTGTGTCTACAAACAACATTCAATGGCAATCTGGGACGATCAGAAATGTTTGTTGCAAAACTAATCGAATCATAATTAATAGCAATGCCTATAGCTTGAAAACTCTCTAGAAGAGCTCGGTTATAGGCACGAATATAAGATTCTTCTTCTGTTGCCCCGTTTGCCCAAGACACCCTGTAATAATATTTTGCCAATGTAGGCTTTTGTGGGCTTGAATTTACCCAAACGGGTAATTGCCCCCAAGCATCATATGGCAAGAGCAAACAAAAAGCTACCAAGAAAAATCTTTTATCCATTTAAAAACAACCTTTATCTTTACGGAGTCTGAGACTGAGCCTCACGTTCAGCATCCCTTTTTTCTACCTCATATAGCCATTCCTCAAAACGCGCAGCGTCATGCTGTACTTGCATTTGTTGCAAACGACTTGCAGTTTCTTTTTTTATAGCTTCCAAAACAGGCTTATCTTCACTTTGCAATGCGACCCAGACAGTATATTCGCCAGTTCTTACATCCTGAGTCATTTTAGTGCATTTTCTGCCAAAGTGTTTTTCGTCTATGCCTCTCATTATATTGGTAACTAAACCTTCAGCAACACGTTCATCTATTTTTTGTCCCGCCGGTACTCTATTATCTTGATTATAATTTTTAATAGCAGATAAAAATTTACCTTGATAACGAGATATTATTTCCGTTATCGCATTTCTATTAGCCTCTATATTAGCTTGGTCTCTATCTAATTTTTTCGGAGATATTCCAAGGCCGCCAGTCGATTTTTCAGGAATATTATACGATTCCTCGACACAGTAAATAGTTACCTCAATTTCTGACCCTCCAATTGCTGTTGAAGAAGCCGTTTGTGCGGTAGTCGCTTGCGTGGTGGCAGTCGGCGGATTGCTTGCGCAAGAGGTTAATATGATCGCTGTTGCGGTTGCGGCAATAGCGGCGAGTGTTATCATGGACTTTTTCATCTTTTTTTCTCCTATGGTTATGATGAAAGTTGAATTTTTCTATTTACAAC
>JGI24696J40584_12961495_pt1 | contig 18186 bp, 11 predicted proteins | sample TergutCo191P4_FD_40584 | JGI IMG/M metagenome (IMG submission 40584)
TTCAGGTTGTCATAGTAATACTTTGGAAACTCCTTGGATGCGATCTTGACTATCTTATAAATAGAATTGAAATCAAATTTGGGATTTTCCTTCGTTATTACCGCCAATTCACGGGCGCGTTCTTCATTCAGGCTTCTTTGCATATCATCGCAATCAATAACGATGACCTCTGACGATCTTTCTTTCAACATGTAATTGGCAAGCATGCTGGCGATCGTGGACTTCCCTACCCCACCCTTTTGATTTCCAAACTCAATCAACTTCGCACTTTTTTTACTTTCTATCATAATATTTTCAGATATAAATTTTGCACAAAGGTAATTAATAAATTTTAAATAAAAAAATATTATTTTAAAAAATCAAAAAAAATAAATTTATAAAGAGCAAAAACAAAATAGAAATATAGAAAGATAAATATAAAATAAGAACACAAGAAAATAAGAAAGATATATTGAACAAAATATCACACAAAATAAATATTGAAATAAAGAAATTGCACAATAATATAAAATATCAATATTTAAAAATATTTATATATTTAGATATGAATAGCAAAAGAAACTAATATTGTAATATTTTTTGTGATAATGTTTTTGAATTGGTATTTTTTTATATTTTTGTGTTTTGAAGTTTAGGTAAAGCAAGATATTGTTTTGTATGTACAAAACCTTGCGACGTCCGAGCCGTCGATGTTTGCGATACCGCAATATTTAATAATCAGATAATAAAACAGATATGAATAGTCAAAAAAAGAAAACAGATACAGTACGAAAGAGCAAAGTCATCAATCTGAGGGTAGCAGAGAGTGAATTTTCTGCCATCAATTCATTATGTGACAAAGCCAAAATTACCCGTTCTGCTTATATTCTTCAAGCCGTATTGAATGAAAAAGTACTGACAAATATTGATGCGCAGGTTATATTTCAGTTACGAAAAATAGGAAACAATATCAATCAAATCACAAAACAGGTACACATTATTTCAAAATTCGTTGACAAAAAAGAACAATCATTACCGGAAATATTGAATGAATTGTCGTCAATGAATAAGAAAATAAAAACAATTAACAATTACATATTAGATGATCATGCTGGTAAAAATTGACGGATACATAACAGATGATTGGAATGATAGTAGGCATAAATTGGACTATCAATATTCCAAATTAAATTCAGAAAAAGGATCTTTGTTATTCAGCAGTTGTGATGATAATGCTGCATCGGAGTTGCATAATTTTTTTGCTGAAAGGGCTATGCTATACAACACGATATCAAAAAGACGAAACGTCAAAAACATTGCGAAGTGTTTCATCATCTCGATGCCGCCCGGAGAATATCCATCGGAAGAAACTTTTATAAAAATAGGAGACAGACTGCTTGAAAAAATGGGATATTCGGAATGCCCGTGGGTTATATTTCAGCATAGCGACACCGACAAATCACATGTACACATTATCGTGTCCACCATTACGGATGAGATGACGCATGTAGATAATGCGGACGATTATACGAAATGTTTTGAAGTTGCGCGGGCGCTTGAAAAAGAATTTGGTTTTTCCGAACTAAAAAAAGCATCATTCAGCAAGATAACATTTCAGGAAATCGCCAGTCGGAAATACTATTATCAGAACGCCTTACAGAAAGCGTTACGACAAGACAAAACCAGTGAATTTTCCAATCTGTTCACTGCGGATGTTCGTCAAAAAATCATGAGGCAATCACTGACCAATGATCTGATGGTTGAATTGTTGGGCGAGGAAACATACAATAGGGTAGGAGAGATGCTCAAAAGCAAAAACATGTTTCACAAGTATTTCAAAGCGGAACTGATTGATCGGTTAGAAACATTGTACCAACATTCTCAAAATGATGATTTTCTCAAATACGCCAAAGATAATGGCATCTATATTCGCCATGTGAAGGATACATTAATATATGGTATTCCTGAACTATCTTTTTATGTCAATGAAAACTCTCTTCCCCGTAAATACCATTATAAGTCATTGAAAGAGGGAAGAACCACTTTCAAACTGGAGAGCGAGCAGCAGCAGTACATTTTTGAGTCCTTCTGCAATTCCTGTTACGGAACCCCGAAGGCATTTCTGTACCGTTTAAACACCCATCAAATACTGGCTAAAGATCATCACGGAAAACTGTTATTCGTTTCAAGAGACGTGACCGGAAATTTCGGTGATTACAGTTTCATAGATGCAACGGCGCCCGATGCTCAATGGGTCAAAGGCGCTGACTTATCAAAGAAACTTTCCGGCATGACTTTGAAAGATATTCTGGAGAACAAATATACGCATCAATACCGACTGAGTGACACCTTCCGGCAACCCGATAAGGTGCAGGACGACATGTTTTCCAAAGCGCTTAAAAAGGCGTTCAAAAATCATGCGGTACAGGCAAGGCTTGATCAGCTTGTGCCCGATGAAGTACGTACCTGTATGAATCAGTATCCGATGGACAGGAATCAATATCAAATTCTCATGAGCGAACCGTCTTTTGATGCGATCAAAGATATTTTGTACAAAGGTGGATTTTTCCATTCGTTCTATCTCGATTCGTTGAAAAAAGACCTCGATGCTATCTTTGACCGGGCAAATGGCGACCGCTCCATGTTTCTTTTGTTTGCCGAAGAAAAAGGCATTAAGATACGCCTGCTCAAAAATCAGACCTTAATGTATGAAATCCAAGGACACGAAGGCACCTTTAGATTTAAGGAAAATCGCCTTCCTCAAAAATTCCGCAACGCCATGTTGGCAGCAACGCCGCAAAAGCCAATTTATAAATTGCAAGAAGAACAATACCGGCATGTATTTGAGTTTGTACGAAACAGTTTGAAAGAATCAGTAAGTCTGAAAGACTTTTTTGCACAATTGGCCAGTCATCAGATATACGTTTTTGATGAAAACATGAAACCCGTCAACGAGCAAAACGGCTCAAATCTTTTATTCGGGCAATCTGTTTTTGCAGACCATTCATGTATCAATCCTGTATTGATTCCGGGAAATACGTTATCAAAAAACATGGCCGGTAAAACGATGAATGTACTTTTGAACGAAAGAATGTCCGCTTACTCTCATTTTTCGAAAGACAACTATCCGGCTGTTTTTAATTTTGCATCAGTTCACTCCCATTATACACCCGACGACAACTTCATCAAAAGGAAAAAGAGAAAAAGAGGGATAGGAGATATTGACATGACATAAGTTTATGAATATATAAAATTCTTTTCCCATTTTATCGAATTCACAAAAACAACTTCTAACTTTTGACGCTCATACTGCAATCCTAAAAAAAGACGCAGATTTAGAAGTCTGCGTCTTTGCTTTTGTTTCATTTATTCTCCATACGGCGGATATTGTTTAATATTTTTCGTCGCCTCAGTTGGGGGATAAGTAATTTTCCAGTCCAAACGTTGCAAATCCTCCAATGTCAAATCGTAACGCTTCAAAACTAAATAGTCCCTCGCTACAATACCCCAAGAAGTGTTTTCTACTATGTCGGCATCAAAAACATAGACAAAAACCGTACCGTAGTTTGTGTCCCTATTATAAAAATCCAATTAACAATCCAATTATTGTAATTGCTAATGATATAGTTGTAAATTTATGACCGCGATACATTGATATCAATGAGAATAATAAATTTGCAATTGCCATCATAAATGCGAAACCACCTATAACAATTGAACAAATTCTATATAAATGGTAACTATCCCCAAATCTCTGTGTTAATAGATAATCTCCGCCTCCTCCAAGTAAAAATGGAATTGGAAATACAAGAAAAACGATTGCAATAAAAAACAGCCCCAACGAAGGATATTGTTGATTAAATTTCTTTCCTTGACTAAAAAGCATCCTTTCATGAACTTGAAAATCAAATTTTATTTTTTTTTCATTTATATCACAAGATAAAAACTCTTCTAACCATTCAGTCAAAACTATTTTTGGGTTCAATTTTATTAAGTCTCTAAGCAATTCCTGAAATGTAATTCCATCTAAAAGTGAATATCGTAGTGTAAATTCTTTTCCTCTCTTATCTTTGATAACATAATAATAGTGCGAACTTCCGCCATTCTTCCTCAATTCATAAGAAATCCTATCTATATTTTCAATTAAAATTCTTATAGATGAAAAGCCTAACAAAAAAAATTCATTTGAGGAAATCATTACTCCATGTCTTTTAAAACCAAGAGAGAATACCCTTGTCAAAGTGCTTGTCTTATAATATTTTCGCATAATATTTGAATATATTCAAAAAAACATAAATCGTTTTCGTGAAATAAATTTTGGCGGATTGATCTTAAATTCTTCGAGATATTTTTCAAAATCAACATCCTGTTTTATCGGATATTTGAATAACATTACACTGTTTCTTACGTCTTTGTTGGAGTATAAAACGATGTATTTTTCGCCTTTTTCGACACCATCAAGTGGCATAAAATAATATCCCCCTTCCCCATTTATTTCATCACCGCCAACTTTGTACCTATATTCAACATGTGGCAGTACACCACCGCTATTAAGAGGTACTTTTAAAAAAACATCAACTGTACCAACGGTATATCCACAATCATCAAATATGCTTTTCACTTTATTATCAAGCCTTCGCGTAGTATAATTGTATGCAAACATACCAATTATGAATAATATACTCAAAATCAGAATATTTTTTTTCCTCCACTTTATGTCTTTCATTACTTACATTTTATCAAGTTTTGTTTTTTAAAAATTATTTATTTTATGTTACCAAGGACTAAAATCGCGACCCCTTGGATCAGGAGTAAATAATGGTCTTCTTACTGGAATTCTCCTTGGTGGAGATTTTGGTAATATCTCAATTGTTCCAGGAAATAAAGGCGTTATTTCTGGAGGCATTGGCAGCGGAACTGACGGCGGAACATTAAGAGTTGGGGCGGGGGTTTTGTTCAAATCAAGTGGACTTGGAGGCGAGGTTGATGTGTTCCTATTTGCTTTTAGTTCTTGTCTGTATTGATAGTAATCAATCGACCCTTCAACTAAACCATTTATTGTAGAAAATGCAATATTTCTTGGGTCAGCAGCATATTTCCAAGCATCACGAAAACTACCAGTTCTCACCCCTTCTGCTAACAAGTTTGACGCAAAGTCGCCTGCTATGTTTTTTGTTATACTTGGTAAGTATGAATTGATTAAAGAATTTGTGACATCAAACGTTGATAATCCATATTTTGTGAGGTAAGAAAACCCCTCACCAACTGCATATCCTACTATATTGCTAACCAAACTTGTCCCAAAAGTCCATAATGCTTGCTCGAATGAAGCACCACGCATAGCGGAATTAAAGGTATTTCCCAACGTTGGTCCTAATACGGGGACATAATGACTTACTGCTCCATCAATCGCTCCAATAGTATAAAATCCCGCAATTCTACCGACAGTCTGCCAACCATTGTCCGCCGATTTAATGTGATCCCAATTCTTTACTATGTTTATTATTGCCTTGACATCTGCTTTAATGGCAATAGGCAATAATGGAGGGCAAAAAATAGCAGAAAGAACGGTAAATATAAATTCGCCATCTGGGTCGGTGTACAAAAGTGGGTTGTTGAGCGCGTATGCGTATCTGTTGTAATCCTGGCTATAGTTTGGGTCAGCCACATACGGGTCAGGGCTCAGGAACCGTCCTAAAATAGGGTCATAAAGGCGGGCGTTCATATTGATTATTCCGAACTCTGCCAAGTGTTCATGACCGGTATATCCTCTACCGAGGAAGAGAGTAGGTTGTTCGCCTAGTCCGTATGGTTTAAGTGTTTGCGGGTTTCTGAGTCTTCCCCAGGGGTCGTAGCTTCTTTTTTCGACAACAGCTCCCGCTGCGTCAGTCACGGCGATGATGCTTCCCAGGTAATCTCTGTGTATATAGTATATATCCCACGACCCTCCGTTTCCGCTGTTACGCAGGGCCACTGCTGGCGCTGTATATGCGTCGCCGCCTAAAAACAGGCGGTATGAGACGGCTCCGTTACGGGTTATCCGTTCCCAACAGTCTCCCAGATAATAGATGCTTGAAGAGTTGGCTTCGGTATGGTTCATTTGCATCAGTGTTCTTTCTCCTGCGTGATTGTAGGTAAAACTTGCCGTCAAACCATCAGCATCAATTGTATTTGGTCTTTCACCCGAAGTGTAGGTAATGTTCAACGGAGCGGTATGTATTCCGGAGTTTGGGCCGTAATTTCTACCCAGCGGCGATTCCTTGTATTTTCCATCCACAGCGGCGTCATGCAGTGTTGTCCAGGTTGTTCCGTTAGATGATATTTCGGTTTTTGACTGATTATATGTACGCAAGTCCTTATAATAATGCCACACTTTTACATTTGAGATATTATATATCTGACCCAAATCCAATGTGATTGGGATTAAACTTCCGGAACCGGCTGAGGCGTATGGGTTGCTACTAATACTTCCGTCAGTAATCAGGCTGACGTTTGAGATGGTTACCCCTGCTGTTGCGGTTTTTCCGAGCGCCACATTGGTTCCTGCACTGTTGATCGCCTGCACTTCTACCCAGTGGTTGGAAGTATTTGCATCGCTTCCGTTAACGGCGTCGCGTATATACCTCACCTGCAAGGTTTGTTGTGCCGGCGGCGTTAGTTGTCCTATTGCGTATGGTTTACCCGGAACATTGTAGGCGAATGTACCTGCATCGGTTTTCAGGTTAATATTCCCCATACTGCTGTATTGCACTGTATTTTGTAAATTAGATGTATTATAATTGGTCAGTCTTCGCAAGTTATCGTACAGGAAGTTTTCCTGTATGTTGCCGTTGATGATATCTTTACGGTTGGTAAGCGTTCCGTTTATATCGTTAAAATTATAGGATAAATCGATAAAACTTCCTGCTTTGATGGTTTTTGGTGATCCATAGTCGCTGTATGTGCGGGATGTTACCACATTGTTTCCGTATTTATAATTTTTTAACTGTCCGAAATGGTCTCTTTCATTGACGGTATAAATAGTTATGGATCCGAATTTCATATCGCTCATATATCCGTTTGCATTGTAATTGTAGGTCAACAGATCGGCGCTTACGCCATTGTATTTTATTGTTTTTATTCTTCCAGCTTCATAAGTATAATCCTTCACATAACTTAGCGTTCCTTCAGTTTCGGTTTCTTTGTTGATTCGTCCCAGTGCGTCGTACCCGTAAGTAATCTCATAGTGTGAGCCGGCCGTTATCTTATTCAGTCTGTTTTTTATTGTTGTGTCGTATGTATAATCTATTGTTTGTTCCGGTGTGATGACTTTTTTAGGCTGCCCCCAATCGGTGTACTGATTATATTCTGTAATCTGCCCCCTTGCGTTGGTTTGTTTCCATAACAAACCTTCACTGTTATAATCATACTTTATTGTACCTGCGCTTGGGTCTATGATTTTATTTTGACGTCCGTAGGTATCATACTCAAATGAAGTAACCACATTGTCAGGTGTTTTGATACTTGAAGGCTGTCCGTCGGGTCTCAGGGTATATGTAATGTTTCCTGCCGGGTCTGATGACTGTATCAATGCTCCTGAAGCATCGGATGTTTTTGAAGTTTGCATTCCATCATCTACAGTAGTAACGGTATTGTTACTGTAAGAGGTTGTGGTAATCCTGCCCGAAGATGATGTTACCTTTTTGAGACGGTCATAAGTATCGTACTCGTATACGGAGTAGCGCACCGTAGATGTGTACGGGTCTGATGTTTTTTGTATTCTTCCATATTCGTCATACACGTAATCCGTATGCGAATATGTTCCGCTGAATCCCATGACGCTTTCTCTTGTTTTTCTTCCGAAAGCATCCATGTATTTTATGGAAGTGGGTCGTTTGGTGGCAGTGACAGTTTCAGAGATCACACTTCCGTTATTGCTGCTGTTCCATGCAAAAGCCGTCTGACTGGTTACACCGTCTGGCGTTTCAAATTTTGTTACCCTGTCCAGCCCGTCATAATCTTTGTAATTGGTGGTTTGATTCAAATAATCCTTTACAGAAGTCAAACGGCCGAAACCGTCGTAACCATACGTTGTTGTCAGACTCATGGGATTTACTTCTGTTGTCACCCATCTTTTCTTTGCATCGTATGTATATGATGTGGTCAGCGTTTTTGATGAACCGTACGGCTTTACACTGCGGCTTGTCATATTTCCTTCCGTATCATATCCGAAAGTTTCATACCCTGTCTGTAATGAGCCTGAAGTTCCGGTATAAGTGGTCTTTGTGGCTGGAAGATAATTGCTGTAAGTAATGTTTGTTTTGTTTATCCATGATGAACCACTGCGTGTATTTGTAATCTTTTCTTCCGTTGGAAGTCCCAGAACATATATCGTAGAACTTCCCGATCCGCTGTTATTATTACTGTAAAGATATTCCCGTTTTGTTTTTACCCCGCTTCCTGTTCCATATTCTGTTTCCACGCTCAATGGCTGGTTGTAACTGTCATATGACAGATAATTTGTGGTTATTACATTGGTTTTCAGCAAATCGGTTACTTTTTGCTGCGTGGGTCGTACAGTGGCAATTTTACTGATGCTGTTGGTATATACATAATATGTATATTCTTCTTTCGACGCCGGCGATTCCACTTTTTCCAAAATACCATACTTCTGTGGGTTAAAAGTCTGCTTGACGGTTCTTCCCCGATTATCGGTTATTGAAAAAGTGGTATAACCCCTGAACCCCAACCCCTGCCTGTGAATGATCGCACTGGTGTAATAATAACTGTTACAAGCTTTCTGCACATTATTGTACCATGTTTGTGTTTCTGCTGTCGCCCAAAGGAAAGCGTTCAAATTTTCTTCAGGGAAAGTTGCGCCATAGCCAGGTTCATATATAGACGGATATGTGTTCATTTCCGTTATTTCTTGATATTCACTTTTGGATACTACACCCAGACTATTGACCGCACCCGACATCATCCTCTGCCGGGTATCATTTCTTGAAAATGCTATTTTGTCAATCGTTCCGTTATTCAATGCCAGTAATTGTGTATGAAGATTTCCCTGACCGACAACAGTTGGAATCAGGTAAGCGCTACTGGAACTATAAGCATATGCAGGTTCAGTCGCAGTTGAAAATCCGGAACTTAAAGCCGGATATACTGAAATACTTCCATTATGGAAACGCACCAGGTCAACTCTTCCGTCATTGTTGATATCCTGCAGGATGTAATGAGCTGCCGCTCCATTATAATTCTGATCATGATTTATCAGCGCCTGTATTTTTTTATCAAATCCTCCTGATCCTTTTGCATAATATATATCCCATTGATTACCGCCATCAACAAATTCAGTCACATAAGTATATACTTCCGTACCGTGATATGGACAACATTTGTCATAGTAATTACCGTTACATCCGTAAGTCAAACTGCTTCCACATTCATAACAGTAATCAGAAGGCGGCAGATATGAATTACAATTCCGGCAACTGTACGAACCCGGGTTCTCAATTCCGCAGTAAGGGCAGTAGTGATGGCTGGTAACCGGAACATAGGTATAGTAACCATAATAATAGGATGGATATGGGGATACAAGCAAGTCTGTTTTACCATCTCCGTTGATATCTCCCACCATCAATTTTCTGCTTGATATCCAATTCCTTTTCAGGTCGCTGATGGTTGCCACTTTTGACAGACTGAGGGTAGTTGTTCCGGTAAAAGCATATATATCCGTTCCGTTATTATGTATGTGACATATTTCCGCCCTTCCGTCGCCATCGTAATCAATGGCAAAAATTATATCGCTTGATGAATTATTAAACCCTGAAACAGTTATATTACACAGTGTTGTTTGGTTTTCTATGTCAAATACCATAATTCGCGTGGCATTTCCCGTTTCTAACGGATTATAACGCGATACGGCCAATACCTGCATTCTTCCGATACCTGCAAAGTCGCTTACAATGAAATTTTTTGGTGTGATGCTTTTACGCCCGTTATGGTCAAGAGCTGTCATCGGTGAATAATTAGTGGTTTTGTAGGTGGAATATCCCCAATATCCAGTGTATTTATAAATACTAAAAGTAATGTAATCGTATGTTCCCGAAACTTTATTGTTGATTTTGATTAGCTCGTCACCAGCTTTACCGTCAACATCACCTGAAGTAAGTTCCATGAATCCGTCTCCTGCTTTTATGCCATTGAAAGAATATACAATATTGTCATCCAGTTCCGGATATATCAGCAATGTCTGGTCGGGATGATACATATTTTCGTACCACCTGTAAGAATGGCTAAAAAGACTTGACGGAGTATAGTATTCAACATAAGGACACAACGCCGGATAAGAAATCAATGCATCATCACCTCTCCACGCATTAAATTTACCTTTACTCACAGCCAGCTTATCCACTGTTGTATTACTGAACCAACTTGTTAACTGAGCCGTAGATTTACCAAACTGTGTTTGCGGATTATTTGTTCCGTAGTAGAATTTCAACGGGTTCAGACTTCCGCTTGAAAGCGTGCAGTCTATCTGTGCGAGCAGGTTTACCTTATTAAACGTATAAGTAAAATTGTAGGTTCTGATGGTTGTATTGTTGTTGATACATTGTATGTAATCCAGCAAACGATTCTCGGTAATTTCTATTCCGGCATCCCATCCTCCGCTTACATCAGTTCTTGATTTGTAGAAAAATTTAATTGAAGCAAAATCATTGGTGACTGTTTTGGATGAGCCGTATTTAATTTCCTTAATGTAGTAGTGATTGTTTAGTTCTTCATAAGTGTATTTGACGGTGTTTCCAACCACATCAGTCATACTTGTAATCGGATACTGCAATTTGTTTACGGTATTGTTTTCATATCCATATATTGCGCTGCTTCCGTTTGAAAACCACACCTTGAAATATTGAGTGACATTTCCGCTCAGATAGGCTTCTATCTTTATGTTTCCCTGTTCCGGCGTGAACGTTCTTACAGTGGACGAAGTTAATGTTTGTATCAATCTCATCCCATCCATGACGAATTGTGCAGTTGCAGTCATTTCTGCCGGCTTTGCACTTCCATTGTAATAGTAGTTTGACGTAGTCCTGCTGATGGATGACAATCCGCCAATGCTCCATCCCTGTCCCAATACTCCATTACCTCCAAGACTGTTGTATGATAATGCAATGGAAGGCTGTACGCCCGCTCTTCCGGGAGCACACTCTATCGGGACGGTATATGTCGTAGTCCCATTTGCACCAACCTGGTGCTGGATGGGTATTTCTCCAACCGTTTTACCGGTATTGATGGCGAACTGGTTAGGTATATGGGGATGCAAATTATTGTATATTATTTTCAAAGGCCCCGTTACAGTATCTACCGGGTTTGGTTTCGAGTCTGCATTACGACTGTTTGTTAAAAAATCCGCATCGGGTATCGTTTTGATGACCTCAATTAACTTTATATCTCCCGGATTAAATGCTCTCCCCAAATACATACTATCACGTAGAGTGCTGTCAGCTACTGCCGGTCCCAGATCGAAAGTCTGACCTTGAGAGGTTTGAATTACTGCCAGCAGCACGACAGCAACAATCAAACAATGATAAATTGGTTTCATAGCTTCTTGTTTTAATGGTATTAAATATCCTTACCTTTCCACAACCACCTTGTGTGTCTCTAATTTTCCGCCAATTGTTATGTGTATAACGTACGTTCCAATAGGTTGGTTGTTGAGATTTACATTGTTTATCGTCTGCAAAGAACTGATTTTGAAAACTGCTTGTCCCTGTGAAGAATAAATGGTCATCATTCCTTTACTCAACAGATCATCGTATCCTTTCAGTTCAACCTGAAACTGACCAGTGTTAGTAGGGTTTGGGTAAACCGTGATGCTGTTTTCTTCGATTAACAGTTCTGTTTTGTTTGTGTTTGAATCAAACTCCAAATTATTACTCTCTTTAAAGTCCTCAAAAAAAGATTTTTCCGAACTTCCTTCTTTACTATTTTGTGTTTGTGAAAACCTGCCTGTGCAATTTCCTGAAGCATCGTAAGTATATGTAGTTGTTTGTGCGTGTGACCCCAAACAAAATACCAATCCTGCAACAATGGAAAATGACGTCATTCTCTTTTGATTGTTAAAAATTTGTTTCATAATTACAACATTTTGAATTATTTAATAAAGTTATATCATACGGTATATTCTAAATCCATTATTCTGAAACTCGAAAAAAGAATTACCTGTCGGGTTGTTTCACTCAGAAATTCTGACAAAAGTAAAAAAAGAATGTTAAACTTAATGTTAAAAAATGTTAAATAATTTGTATATTTGAAAATAATTACACTTAATCAACTTTTTTAGTACTCATAGAAACTCAACCCACATAAAGTCATCCTTTAGCCATACTTTACTGTCGAACGCCCCAAAATTTTTGTTGATAAAACCTTTTACCAGCCCAATCATTCCATTTTGAACCAAATCGTATAATTGTTTTTCCGTAAGTCGTTTTCCGCATATTTCAGGATTGAAATAGGCAAATGTATACTCTTTTCCAGACAACCATGGTAATGACTTTGAATCGTTTGCTATTAAAAATAAGTAACTTAAAATTCTGGTTATAAAAAATTTTTGAGATCGTAAAAAAAATTTTTAAGAAAATGTTATTTTGGTAGTAAAAGTAACTAAAATTTCGTATCTTTGCATTTTAGTTTCACAATCAAAAACAGATGTTATGGTACACGAATCATTGATATATAAGGAAATTGAGATAAAAATCGTTCAAAAGGAAGATGATGAATACTTCCGGGGTTGTTATGTGAAAACCTTATGGTTTTCTGATATTGACCATGCTAAAGTCTTTATAGACAAAATGACAGCTCATCAGGAGATGAGTCATTAATAAAATTTTCATCAGGTGGATCAGGACAAAAAATCGCTGCTGTACTCGGTGATGCTTTTGTCGGCATTATCGTTTATAGTCATATTGCTTGACTGGCTTTTTACCAGCGGATTGGCAGATGTGGCTGTTTCAGGTTATCTATCTGTGGTTCGGGGAAAAATACTCACTCCCAGGCTTCATGATAACCTGTGGCTGATCAAACTTACCTATCTCCTTTTTTTATGTCTGATTTGCTTTTTAACGCACGGATCATCAAGGAACGACCACAGAATGATGTACGTGGCAAGTGCCGTCGCGTTGAATGCGATTTTCCTTTTTGGCTATTCCGCCACCTTCTACAATATGTATATTTACCCGGTAGTTTTTTTGGCGGCGAGCATCGTTACCGCGCAAGCCATATTCAAATTCAAACAGTCCGTTAATGATGAGACCTTATTCAAAGGTGTCAACAAACGAAAATCAGATTTTATGTTTTGGATAGGGACTACGCAGTTTGGAAAACTCTATATTCCCAAGCCCCAACAGCATATCTGGATCGACGGCGGTCCGGGAAGCGGCAAATCGCAATCACTAATCAAGCCCATGATCCGGCAGGCAGCCATGCGGGGCGACGCCGGATTGATCTATGACTACGAAGGCGACCCCACTGCGGAGAACAACCCGATACTCACCAGAGTGGCATATACTGCCATGCTCGAATCGCCAGGCCGTGCCAAATTTGCCTTCATTAATTTTACGGACATGTCGCGAACCGTCAGAATCAATATTTTTTCCGAAAAGTATTTTGCTTTGAACGGCCAGACGGATGTCGCCATCGCCGACCTGTATTTCGGCAACATGGCGGCCACCCTTCTGAAAAATCTGAACACCTCCTTTAAAGAGAAGCAGGATTTTTGGTACGATACGGCGCTGATCATGACCAAGGCAGTATTCCTTCGCTTGCACAAAGACCCTGTATGCCGGGAGAAAGGATTCAATACCCTTCCTCATGCCATTTCTATTTTTTTGTCAGACTATAACATGGTGTTTCGGTGGTTGGTTGAAGACCGCGATGTAGAAATGCTTTCCTCACCCATCATCACCCCCTGGAAAAATCAGGCCATGGGACAACTGTCGGGTACTGTGAGCACCTTACAGTCGGCCTTTTCAAAACTCTTGAATCCCAACATTTATTGGGTGATGTCAAAAGATGATTTCAATTTAGACATCACCAACAAAGAAAATCCTGCCCTTTTGTGTATAGGCAACGCCCCATCCATCAAAGAATCCGTTTCCCCCTGCTTAGCGATGATCATGGGCTGTGTGATGAAACAGATGAATAATGCCGGCAAGGTCAAGTCCATATTTTTCGTTGACGAATTACCAACGATCATCATCAACGCCTTAGATGAATTTATCGCAACGGTGCGAAAACATTTTGTCTCCGTACTGTTCGGGGTTCAGGATCACGACCAGTGCGCAAGAGATTACGGAGAAAAGTCAGCGGCTGTCTTACGTTCCAACTGCGGCAATCAGTTTTTCGGCATGACCGGTAACGAACACAACGCTCGCATGGTAAGCGAAATGTTCGGCGAAATCCGGCGCAAGCAGGTATCCATTACCAACGACGACAGCCGGAGCAGCCATTCCACCAGCCAAAGCCTGCAACGCGAAAAGGTGGTTCAAACGCGAGATGTCACCGGACAGCAGGTGGGTGAGTTTATGGGAAAAATAGCAAACGGCGATCCGGTATTTTTTAAGTGCCGGTTTGAAGAATTTGTTTACGACACCCAAGCAATTCCGCCATTCTCACTTCCTCTTGAAACCGAAGACCCCCAGATAGCATTGAAAATACTCCGGCAACGGGTATATGACAATTATGAACAGATCAAGGAAGATGTGCGTCTGATACTTTTACCCTACCAATCAAACGCCTAACAAGGATGAAGCAGGAGCATATCACATATCAGCAGGTTTTTCGTACCTTCGGCCTTCAGCCAGTGTATGAATCATCGTTTTGTCTTCTGTTTGAAGATGGCGGACGACATTTTTGCGTATATCAGGATAAAGAATCGTTTCAAGTTCAATGTTTGTATATCAATACCTTAAAACATCTTCAGGCGATTGAATTACGCTCCCTGCTCTCTGGCTGGCATAATCTTCGCCACGTTTCGCCCGACGCTGTTAGCCTTGAATATACTTTCAGAGAAAAAACATTTCAGGATTGGATAGTCAAATGGTGTTACAGTATCCGAAAAATCAATCCCAACGACGACCTGCCCAATGCAGTGCGCGAGTTCATCACTCATTTCGATAAGCGCAAAGATGTTTATATCGATGAAAACCATCAGCTCAAACTGATTCTTCGCGACAAATCAGGTGAAATCGCGGATATACTTCAATACAGAGACAACGAATTTAAGCCGGCTTTTTCCAACTTTTTTGGCTCATGGGATGATCACCCCGACACATCATCGCTCCTTCACCACCTTTATACCACCGATCCCTGTCTGATACCGCCCTTCTTTGAAGAAAACAACCCCTACCATTATCATGTGCACATAGTAACTGGATATCATTTTCCCGAATTTACCCAGATATTCATGCAACATGCTTCAGATATAGACCATTCCTTAGAGCCATCTTTTTTCCTTTTGAACAGTTTGAAGGAGTACATGGACTTGATAGGCTTTTTGTGTCATTATACCACCATCAGATCAAAAAAGAATTTTTTCAATCATTTTTGTTATACTGACCATGTCGTGCTTGAAATCATTCCTTTTGATTCTCCCTTAGGACATTTCGGCTTAACGTTCAAATCCTGGCAGACCATGTTTTCTCAAAAAATCGGGGAACAAGTCAATATCACCAAATGGCAAACCGGATCGGGCATATATACGGGTTTACCGCTAAAAATTGATATTTTGCACCAGTTATGCCTTGATTTTATACATTTGAACAAATTGTCGATTCGATTAATCAACAACCTCATAGACGTCGAAAAAAACGACTCTGAAGAGCCAACAAACGAACCTTATGATGAACAGATATTTTGATTTAGACGATCTCAAAAAGAATATTTGCCTGCCAGAGTTGATGAAGGATAACGGGTATGAAGCAGTTCGCGCCAAGTCTTCTCGAACTCATCTCTTCATGCAGTCTGCGGGCAACAGTTTGGTAGTGTATAAGAACAAGAAAGACCACTGGGTTTATTTTGATGTTCACAGCAACATCGTGCATTTTGACCCGGATCATCCCGAATCCACGAAGGGACAATCCACCACAGGGTTAACGGTATTTGATTTCATCATGATGGAATTCCCCCGTACCGATTTACGCCAAGCGATTCAAATTGCTGTCAACTATAAAAATACAGGTGTGTTTTTGTCCACCGACAATCCTGCTTTCCACGTCAGCGAGCGTAAAGCTTTTCAACCTGATGCGTTGGTCAACATAGTCCAGAGTCAATTCAAACCGCTTGGCGAATTTAGCCAAAATTATTTCAAGGAGCGAAGCATTGATCCTGAAATCATCAAACATTCGCTTTTTAACGGCATCTTTAATGAGTGGCATGTATCATACGATAGAATGGCTGGTAGCAAAGAAAACTCGGTAGGAACTAAAATGATGCTCGAAGATGGGAAAATCTCCTGTTTGCTTTCTTCCCGAATCGGAAGAAAAACCTTTGCCTTTGGCCGTAAGTCAGAATCTCTTTGGTACACCAATTCCGAAACAGTTCGTCATCAAAATGTGGACTATTTTTTCACAGCCGAAAGCTGGCAGGATGCCGTTGCACATTATCAGATGAATGTCGATACGCTGGAAGGGAAAAATGTTCTGTACACCAGTTGTCAGGGCAACATCTCCCCGCAACAGATTCTTTTTATCCGCCGGATCGTGAAAGAGAAAGCGCCAGAAATGACCACCACCCTTTTTGATCATGACCTCAGCGGCATCAAGTTTACCTGTAATCTTTTGAATAAAATCTTTGATGATGGTCCTTTTGATGTAGAATTGTCCGTAACCAAACGAGAGGCTGCCGGATTCATCACTGCCGGGATGGAACAACGTGATTTTGCACAGACCATGAACAAACATTTCGGCAAAATGGCAGAAATGAAGATCAATCGTACCTTTGACGGACGAAGTCAGGCCTCTTTTTCTTTCCCGGTTTCCGAAAAGGAGCAGGAACCTGTCTTGGTGGAGACGCTAAAAAAGTTCCTGGAGGGGGTCTATCGCATCAAAAATATACCTGCCGGCCGTTTTCGAACCGAATATTCATTGTCAAAAGATTTTAATGAGGATTTAAAAAATATAAAAACCAAACAGCAAATCTCAAAACAAAATCAGCTAATATCCATTAATTCATAAAAATTTCAAATATTAATAATTTAACATTAAAAAAAATGAGTACAAAAAACGTCAATTTACAGTTTTGCGGATGGGCAAGAAAGATTCAAGGTCCTCATGGAGAATTTTTCAGCATGGAGCTGAACAAAGAGCAATTAGGGAAAATCATCACAGATTTTCAAAACGATAACGAGTATGTCGATCTCTCCGTGGCAGAGAAGAAAGAACACAAGCCCGACGAAAAGAACACGCATTATGTGTTTTCCAATGTCAGATATCAGGACGGACAGGACACCTCCAGCGAGGTGAATCTTCGTATCTATAAGGACAGGTTAGCCGAAGTGCCTACCAAAGATGAACACAGGAATTGGTTTGTGACCATATCTCCGGTGGACAAAGAAAAGCGGATCAACGAGGGTAAAGAGTCGAAAACCGATTTTACGGTATATGTCAAAGAGAAGGAAACAGAGCAGAACTATTACATCGGAGCCGGATGGGATGTTACCTCTCTGCGGGAGGCTTCCCGTGAACAGAGTTCCTCCATCGACATCTGCGGCAGCGCCAACCTCAAGGAAAAAGAAGAGAAACCTTATTTTTCTATCAGTTTGAACAAAGAAAAAATCGGAGGCTTTTTCGATCTTTTCCCGGGAGAGACTTTCATTGACTTAACGATGGCTGAAAAACGGGAACATACAGAAGGTGAGAAAACGGGATATTACATCTATCCAGCTCTGAAATATCAGAATGAAAAAGACAACAATCCAAAATCCGTCATGACTTTGAGGGTTTTTAAAGAAGAATTTTTCAAAGCGAAGTCGTTTAATGAAGAACATTCCGTCTTAGCCGGCGTTTATGCCAGAGATAAGGAGAAAGACTCCGCAGAGGGGAAGGAGTCCAAAAGCGACCATACCATTTATTCGGTCAATGCTGCCAACCCCGATGAAAAAGTTTATTTAGGCGCCGGATTCAATATCCATGAAAAGGCGGTACAGGCGTCGATTGACCTGAAAGA
>JGI24696J40584_12961492_pt1 | contig 17935 bp, 16 predicted proteins | sample TergutCo191P4_FD_40584 | JGI IMG/M metagenome (IMG submission 40584)
AGCGCGGATTGCGCGTATTGACCTTTTGTTCAATGGCAATGGCGGGCGAAATGCCTTTGATGTAATCCACTTCGGGTTTTGCCATTCTGCCGAGAAACTGCCGTGCATACGCCGAAAGACTTTCCACGTAACGGCGTTGCCCTTCGGCATAGAGCGTATCAAACGCCAATGACGACTTGCCCGAACCGGAAAGTCCTGTGATAACGATAAGTTTGTCGCGCGGGATTTTTACATCGATGTTTTTTAAGTTGTGAACTCGCGCGCCTTTTATGATGATGTTGTTAGACATTTTTCGGAAAATTAAAACTGCAAAGATATGAAAAACACAGCAAAAATTTTGCATAAGTAACGTGTAAAAAATAACTTGGCAGGGCAACTGTGTCAAAAATTAATATTTTTGTATTGATAATCAATAATATATGTTTTATTGATAATTTTGATGCGGTTACCCTGTCATTCGCATAATTAATCCAAATTTAATATTTTCATTAATTCAACCCATTTACATTTGTAGTTAAATATATTAAAATTTACTATGCAATCGAATTACTTTTTCAAAAAAGCCTGTTTGGCTATTGCAGCAGCGGTTATGGGTTTACCGGTAAATGCGGCAACACATACACAGGAAGAAAATGACCTTTATGAACATCTGATAATGTCCGGTCAAAGTTTATCTACGGGTTGGGATTGGGATGCTACTCCAAATTTATCTATCAATAATGTTGCGGGCAATTATATGCTTGGCGACCAGATTTGGGTTAATTACGGAAATCCTTATACTAATACAGGACTCATTCCATTAGCAGGGACTCCTTCAAAAGATGGAAAAAATACCGAATGTCCTTTGTTTGGGGCGGCAAATCATATTCAGTTAAAAATACCCGGAAAGTATATTGCAACTTCGGTTGGCACTGACAGTAAATCAGTTGAAGAACTTTCAAAGAATTATCCTCCCGTCAAAAGCAATCTTTATATCACCGATTTTTTGAAAGCGCTCCAACGCGCCGCCGCTTTGAAGAATGTGGAAGTTCATTGTCCTGCCATCTTTTGGATGCAGGGAGAAACAAATTATATATCGTATGGTACCGGAGGAATGCCACCGGGGACTAAGCCTGTTTTTGATAAAAATGAGTATAAAGAATTGATGGTTAAGTTGAAAAACGATATGCAAGCAGATGTAAAATTGAACTATAAACAAACGGACAATCCGCTTTTTATCACTTATCAAGTTGGTGGAGAATTTACAAGTGGAAGAGAATTGCCCATTGGGATGGCGCAATTAGAAGCCTCAAATGAATATGAAGATATTGTTTGTGCGGGACCTGTTTATCCGGTAACCAATGCTCACGACGGGCAACACTTAGACGCCAACGGTTACAGATGGTATGGAGAAATGCTGGGGAAAGTTTATTATAAAACAAAAATATCAGGAGAAAATTTCAAACCCTTACAACCCAAAAAAGTTTCCCGTGACGCTTTGGACGACCGTAAAATAATTATACAATTTTTAGTTCCTGTAATGCCTTTGGTTTTAGACGACAAAACACTTAAAAAAGAAAACGCCTACGGATTTGAAGTGTATAGCAACAGATTAAGCCGTCCGATAGATAAGGTTGAAATCATAGATGATTGTGTTGTACTGACGTGTACAAGCAGTCTTCCGTTAACGCATAAGATTGAAGTAGTATATGCCGGTGGAAAAACGAAAGGTAAGGGCAATTTGAGAGACAGTGATGACTATAAAGCCTTTTTCAATTATGAAGATTTAGAATCTAAGGGAAGCGTTCGTCCTTCTTTTGAGCCGAAAGGAGCAGATGGAAAAGTTATTTATGATAAGCCCTATCCCTTATATAATTTCTGTGTGGCTTTTTATTATGCTATTCCTCCTGAGGAAACAGTAGGCGCAGATGTTTGCGCTCCTCTCGACGAGCGCGGGTGGCAAGCCACAGCATCATACTCCGGCAGCGCTCATCAGTGTTGGGGCAGTCCTAATGATGTTCTTAAAGGGTCTGCATGGTCAGCGTGTTCTGCGGAGGGCGGTGTTGAGTTTATGGTAGATATGCAGAAAATCTTGAAATTTGACCAGATAATTATGATAAATAAAGGAGACGATTGGGGGCGTCGCCTGCTTGAGTATGAATTATATGTTTCAAATAATGGAAAAGACTGGGGAGCAAACGCAGTTGTAAGCGGCTCATTCCGGAATGCTAAAGAGGGAGACCCGTTGATTATTGAGTTGCCGGAAACTCAAACAGCACGTCATTTTAAAATAGTTTATTTAGGTAATGGCTACCAATGGTCTATAAACGAACTTTGGGCAACTTCGTGCGACACCCCTGTTGGTACTTTCAACATCAACTGCGAACAGATAGTCGCCGGCTACTATGATATGCTCGGCAGAAAACTAAGCAGCGAACCGTCAAGTGGTATTTATATTATAAAATACGCTGATGGAACGACTGAAAAAATTGTGAAATAACAATATATTTTCCACAAAGGCACAAAGAACACTAAGAAAAACTTAGTGGACTTTGTGCCTTTGTTGGAAACATTTACAGGTTATTTATTTCAAAACCTTTTCCGCTTTACCGGTATCATACATTATAATATACAAACCGCTTTCAGGCTCTTGCAGCAATTTTTGACCGAGGATACTGTAATAACCCACAACCTGTAGAGACGTGGTATGCCGCGTCTCTACAACGCCGGTACCCTCATCCGATACATCAGTATCCGTGTCTTCGTAAAATACTGCTATTAAATTTCTATCATCGCTTGCCGTAAAACTATACTCGGCATCGGTAGAAACTATTTCGCCATTTTCCAACCAGTTTACAAATCAATACACTTTTTTGCATTATTCCATTTCAATATAAATCTTATCTCCGAACACCAAACGAAATGTTTTTGAACCGTAAAATTCTGCCCAATAACCGTTTTTGTTTTTCTTACATTCTTTCCAAGTCAATGTTTCGGGGTTGAAAATGATTTGTTTATCATCAGAAGACAGCACCTCTAAAACTAATCGGAAAATATCTTCGGGTACAGGTTGTAAACATTCCTTGGGACGATTTCCGGAGAGAGAAACCAAACTAAAAATATCTCCGGTATAACTGTAATTGAAATTGACCAACAAATAATACAGTTCTCCTTCGTGTTCGACTTGGTAAATTCTATCATAATAAGCATCGGAAATAGTCCAAAAAAATTTACTAAAATAGCCCTTTTTTGTTTTGTAGAGCAGATAAGAGAGCATCGGGTGCCCCGACCAATCCGTGTAAGTAAGTATGCCTATTTGTCCGTCGGCAGAAGTTCTGTCGGTTAGTAATCTTACATCAGGACAAAAATGAACGGCTTGTTCCATATAAATTTCAAAGAAATTGTCTGTAAAACATTCTTGTATTAGTTCCGGCAGTTCTAATACCCTTCCGTCTTCATCACAATATCCGTGTGCTTCGCCGTATGCTATTTCCAAAGCCATCGCATCTAATGACTGCTTAACTGCCCAAGCCGGATATTTGTCGATTTTTCCATCTACGTAATCCTGCAACAGCGTAATGCTGCGGATAACAGCAGAAACTTCCGTAATACTGTCGCCGTGCCACGGAATATAATAATTGCCGGTTAATAACAACGAATCAAAGTATTGCGGCAAGTTTTTGGGAACAAAAACTTGGTCTTTACTCGAATAGGTAGAAGACGGATTTTGACAACTTGCAAGCAGTAAAACAGAGAAAATCGAACAAAGAATTTTTAATTGTGTTTTCATTTTTTTGTTTTTTACTCATTTTATACTTTATTATTTCTCAGTTCTTCCAATAAGGTTATATATTCTTTTTCCGTCAAAATAGTTTCTTCCGGATTTTGTTTGCCGATACTGTGTATCAGTTTTTTTTCCTGCGTGAAAGATAAAGCATCTTGGAATGTTGTATCCTGTTCCCATTTGGCGCGGAAAACCCGCTTTAACAATTGTTGATATTCATCTGAAAAACGGTCAATTGTTTTTCCTTGCCAATAAAGATGTTTGCCGTCAAAATGGTTTTTCAATGACTCGCCCGCTTTTTTTGCTTCTTTTCCGGATAGCGATTGTATTTCCTTTTGCTGTGTTTCGTCAGGCGTTTTAAGCGATTGCAAAAAACCTTCCATTGAGTTCATTTTTACGTTTTCAAACTCAAATTCAGACGGACATAGATTGCTTAATACATAACCGGGGAAACAGCCACGAGAATCAATATCAATGATACCGGTAATTCTCATATAAGCATACGTCCAAATGTAAATGGCTTCTTTTTTCCATATACTGCCAGATTCCCACTTTTCTACCGGCAACAAAATCTCTTTCAAATATTCTAAATTTATTTGTTCCCAATTTATCATTACCTCTACTGATATGTATTTGCTATCGGACAGGAGCATTTCTATCTCTTCATCGTCGCGAAATATACAAAGTCCTAATTTGGTCAGTTCTTCTTCCCAATTGTATGCGTCTTCATACTCCCAGTCGGGAAGGTAAAAAAAATCATATTTATTAACAATAGCCCCATAAAGTTCAGCAATTATTTCTTCTATTTCGGCATGTTTTTCTTTACTGATGTTTATTTCCCCGTTGTGCTCTTGCACCACAGGTCGTTTTGTTTCTTCTTTTTTCTTTTTAAACCACCACATAATAGTTTAGTTTAGTTTATTGATTGTTATAATTTTCTATTTCTTGCCACAATCTTTTTGCCAAGTACGAATTTCCGCCTCTCAATGTTTCGTAAATCAAAATAGCCTCTTGCTTGTATTGAGCAATTTTTTCCGCTGTCCAATATTTGGGTGGCGGTTGCAGATTGGTGATGCGGTCGGCGAGTTTTACTGCCCATATTTCTTTGGGTTGCAGTAAAATGCGCTGTAGAGAATCCGGCAATCGTTCGTTCTTGGGCAGGGCTTCGTCTTTACTTAATGCTTTAACACCTGCGGTTACTTCTGCGCCAAAAACTGTTTCAAGTTCGATTTCCGTAGTAGTTGTATCTTCAAGAACATCGTGCAACAATGCTGCTTGCAGGGCTAATTCCAGATTGAAATTTTCTGTCTGTGCAGCAGCAAAAATAATTTCCATACAAACATTGCTCACGTGAACAGTATAGGGAATATTGCTGCCGGGAATTTTTTGGTCGCCATGCCGTTCGGCAGCAAATAGAATTGTTTTTTGGTAAATTGTTTGAATATCCATTTTGTTTTATTTTCTTTTTAAACCACCACTTAATGGTTTGGTTTATTGATTGTTATAATTCATATCCACAATTATAAACTGTTACCTATGCATAACAACGGAAGTTCTATTCTCCCATTTTCATTTATCTCTAAATCGGCATTTTGAGTTTCAAAATACTTCATCGGATAAGAGTTTATCATACCTTGATAAGGATGTTCTAAAAGATTTTCATTTTCAAAGATATAATTGATGCAATTGTGAATTGAACCGGAATAATTATCATATCTTGATACTCTTTCTCTATACCATTCTCCGCCGGAAAGTTTCCATAATCCATTCTTACACACGGCTTTTATATAACCACCCATGCGTCCTCTGCTGTATGTCATATTATCTATAGTAAGAGAAACAGACAATATGTCGTTTTCTATCTGAATATCAAAAGAATATAACAAATCGTTAGAAATAAAGCCTATTTTCTTTATGGGCATGATTGTAAAATCTAAATTCTCAAATACTTTTGACAAAAACTCATCAAGCGAAATATAGGAATATCCAAGTTTTCCCGATAAATCTATTTTAAACCATCCTTTTTTAGATGAAGGCGTTATATTTCCAAATAAAATGTTTTCAGGATAATTTTTTATTCTTTTTGTATTAACGAGAAGAACATATTCGTCCGAAAGATTTATTTTCCAGAAATTTATGATTTCAATAATAGCATTTTTTAATTCCATATTTATTATTTCAAATTGTTCTTGTAATTTATTATTTAAACTCCAGATACAAAGTTATTTCATTTTCCTGAAACACAATGTCTTTTAATTCCAATAGGTCAAAAATTTTCTCAATATCTTTTATTTTAGCCAAATGTAAAATGACACGGTTTGGTTCAGCAAAACTAACCTGTCCGGCAAATTTTTCTCTGACAAATAAAACAACTGCATTTATGATACTTTTTGTAAAAAAACCACCATCGTATGAAAGGGTTACAACCGAATCAAAGATATTTATGACTTGAATTTTTATCTTTGCACTTAAAAGCGATATAATTTTAGGAGAAACATAAATGGTCTTTTCATCTATAAAACTAATATCTATTGCAGTGTTATAATGACAAAAAATCAGATTTTTTAATTCTTCGTAAGTGAATGATAATGTCATAACTAAATTATTGTTTTTTAACTGATTATCTCATATTTAAATTCGGGGAACCACTTATCACTTCCGATTCTATTTCGGGAGTGATATTGAAACATAAGAAGGTCTGACAATTAAATAATGTTTCCACCATAATTGATTATCTACATTTTCCAGTTCAGTATATACTCTCCAGCCTATAACAATATCATTTCCTGCATCAAAAACATCATCAACATTTTCAAATAACACAGTGTTTTCGATTGTTTTTAATGTGCTTATGACAAATTCATATTGTTCTGAAATTGTTATAGATGAATCAAATACGACAGCGTCAGATGGACATAACGTTTGAGATAAATAAAGAAGTATTCCCTTCTCTGCTTCAACTTTATAGGCATAAAATTTATGTCCATTTGTTGCTAAATTAATAGTATTGATTAATTCATCATTACCAAAACCATTTACATCAAATATTTTGCTAGATACATTCATGGTTTCTATTTTTTTAATAATTGTTTTATTTACTGCACATTTTAGCGCTTCTTATATGCTCATTGGCTTCACTGTGTTCTCCGCGTTCTGTATGCCATTGTGCTTCTTTAATATGCCAATCTTTGTCATTTACAAAGTTGGATATATTATGACTGTCTGCAAACATTTCATTCGACAAACTTAGTAAAGTGGACTTACAAACTTCAATGTCAACGCTTCTGTAATCAAGATGTTCTTGAAAAGCAATTAGGTCTTTTTCAACAGAAAAATCATTTTCTATTTGATTTTGTCCCAATTCGTATGCTTTTTGAATAAAATCTGCCCGAAGATTCCCTGATGGATGAGTACTGCCACCTAATGTAGATTCTATCGCATCCTTGAAAATATCAATATTAATACCCTCTCGTCCTGCTCTCATAGCAGTCAAAAAATCGCAGGCAAGTTCGTTTTCCCACACACCATAATCGTGTTTAGTCGCACTCAACACACGATGGATTGATTCATGAGACATAACCAAGTCAAGAGAAGCCTTGTCATTAATTCCCAAATCATGCAATTCCGAAAAATTGTACATTAACACATCATCGAAAGGAGATGTATTGTCCATTGACATTACGCCGGTTGTATCTCCAGCACCGAAAATCATAGGAATTGGCAAACCAAAATAATGGCTTGCACCCACGATAGAGTCATGTACCATACTTTCTGTAAATCCTGATGCTGTTGACGGGTCAATATCAAAACGATTTAATATTTCTTGATATGACATTTCGTTAAAAAAATCTTCCATATTATTGTTTTTTTATAAATTAAAATATTATATGCAAAATAATCACTCCGATACAGATTCCAACGATACTCCATCGTAAGTTTTTTCTATTTTGAGTCATTTTTTTGTTCATTTCTATCATTAACATATCATAATTTTTGTGTTGCAATTTAATTTCATCTGTAATTTTTGATTGAATAGAAATTATCTGTTGGTAGATGTCTTTTATTTCAGCGGTCTTTTGGGAAGCAAGATTATTAACATCATCCTTTTTTTTATCAATTTCTTGCAATATTGACTGTATTTCGTTTTCGTATTGTGATTTAATTTCATCTGAGATTTTGGGTTGAACAGAATTTATTTGTTGGTGGATACGTTCTATCTCAGCGGTTTTTTGAGAGGCAAGATTATTGAAATCATCCTTTTTTTTATCAATTTCTTGCAATGTTGATTGTATTTCATTTTTGCGAGATTGAAACTGTTTGTCAATCTTTACTATTTCTTCTTTAATAACACCAAGATTATTTAATTCGGAAGAAATAGTATTCAATTTCTCTTCTGTCTTTAACAATAATGTATTTAGAGGAGATAATTTTCTTTCCAAATCTTTATTTAAGTCTATGGATTGAAACGTTTTTATTTCCGTAGAAATTTTATTACGCTCTTCCGTACAGGCATTTTGAATTTTAGTGATTTGCTCCGAAAATAATTTTTCCAATGCTGATTTCTCTTGAGCCAGCCGATTACAATCTGTGATTTCTTTTATTTTTTCTTCAACCTTAGAAACATCTGCTTTTTTCGACAAATCTGTTTTAAGTGAGGAAAGAGAATTAGTTATTGTTGTTTCGCTTTGTTTTCTGCTTCTCTCTTCCGAACTAATTAATTCCTTAACATTTCTAATATTCTCATTGAGAGTTGATTTATCGGCTTTTAAATTTAAGTCAGGTGTTTCTGGAATATACATATCATAGTTTTCTGTAGTATTACCACCAAAAAATCCTCCTCCCTGAGTAATAATTCTCTTTACTTGTGCATGTACGGACATAATCTATAATTTATTTGTTATTTTTTTTAATTTATTTTCCCAATCATTGAACGTTTGACTTAACAAACTATTCCACCGAATAAAATGCAATGGTGTATTACTCCAATCCGAATCCAACAATAGATTGCGGAAAGCAATGAACTTGCTTTTATCAGCAATGACTTTATTGTCAATTTGTTGTTTTAGTAATACTTTAAAATGCTGTTCAATCTGCATGTTAGTGATTGTTATTTGGTCTGAATTATCTTTTAAATAACCTCCACAAGCATACCAAAACCATCGTAAATTACACATCCATACATCTGTATTATTAATTCTAAGAGGCAATGCTCCTGAATTTTTTATTTGAGATTCGATTGTTTTCGTTATTGCTTTATTAGGTTCTGCTTCCGGGTCAGGTGATAGTGGTATTTCCGGCGGGCATTTGCAATTCATGATAACCGTAAATGGTAATTTTCGGTCTAATATCTGCTGTAATACTTTCTGTTCCGGTTCTCCCAAAGCCTTATTGATAACTAAAAAAATAACAAAATCCAAATCTTTAAGAGCATCAGACGCCATTTTAGTATCTTTTTCGTTTGCATCAAATCCGGGCGTATCAACAATATCTACATTTTTTAAAATGGGTTTCCATAAAGTAACCACAATTTCGTCAATGCCTTTTGATGTGTTTTCTTCTTTTACAAAATCATCTATTGAGCTTTGACGAACCAAACGACCTCCGCTATAATAAGAAACCGATTGAAACTCTCCGTATGTGTAGCAGGTAGTAACAGAAGTAGTAGATACTCCCATGCCTCCGGTTCTTGCTACTTTACCGTCTAAAAGGCAATTTACCAACGTAGATTTACCTCTTTGAAATGCTCCGACTACGCCAATTTTAATTTTTTTATTATCCATTGATTTTCAATAATTTTCTTGTTATATCAGCAAAGTTTTTTACTTCTATGTTTAATGGTTCAATATGGTCTTGTCTAAGAGTACGGGCTATGGCAGCAACTTTTTCCCGTTCTTCGTTGGTCTTTTGCATGCGTTTTTTTGCTTCTTCTGTTTCTTGCTTGAATTTATCTTCTTGGTCTTTTAATCTTTCTTTGTATTTCTCTTTAAATAAAACTCCAATATTTTTTAACGAATTGAGAGTTGCTGTTTTAATATTGTTACGACTATCTACTTTTCCGTAAGAAACTTCCAATTGTGTTTTTAGTTGGTCTTCGATTATTTTAGTTTTGTTAGTTTCAACTCTCCATTCAAATTGTTCGATTTCTTTTCCTTTTATTTTATCCACCGCCATCTTTCCGAGTTGAAAAATATAATCAAAAATTCCTAAATTAAACAAGGCATACCCAATTACCTTTAGAATAATTTGAAATAAATTCATTGTCGCAATACTTTTCAAAAAATCTCCCATTTTAACATTGTCTATATTTGTATAAGTGCCAAAAATGGAATAGGCATCGGGCAAATTAATGTCAGGAATAATATCTTCAACCCCTACAATATTTTCCCACTTGGATATCAATTCTACATTTATTCTATCCACTTCACGACCAACAGCATCCGAATATTTATCGTTTTCTTTTTTTCTAATACTTTCAATCCATATTTTTGCGTTTTTCCCAAATATTTCTTTCATTGTTTCTTCCAAAATGGGTTGTGCTACTGCCTGTGCTTTTTGTCTTCTGGTTTCTGCGTTGTTAAATATCGTTTTAGATCCAAATTTAGCAGTAAATTTTTCATTCAATTTAGGAGCAGCTTCTTTGGCTATTTCATCAGTCGATTTTGCAAATACTTGGTCAATATAATCATCTACCAACAAATTAAATGTTCTATCTTCAAATGATTTATTTACAATATTTTTGGCTTCATTCTGAAAATCATTTAATTTACTTTCAGCAAGTAATAATTCCGCTTGACGACTTGCAACACTCTTTGTCGCTTCATCTTCTCTGTTTTTTAATTGCCGTTCAATGTCAGAAAGCGCGGCAGAAGCTTTTTCCGAGCCATTGGTAATTAGAATAGAATAGGCTTTGTTTTTGACAATAAATTGTTCTATTTCATCAAATAATAAAGAAACGCCACTACATTCTTTAATTTTGTTTATACTTTCAAATGACAAGTCGGAAACCATTTGAGGAGGAATACAAACAAGCATTAAATAGTAATTAGCGATTGCTTTCCAAGTCTCTTCAAGTGGCATATCCATTTCCATAGTCTTTTTTGAAAAACTTAAAAATTGGCTTTTTGAAGTTTCGTCCAATGTTCCGTTCAAGTATTGCGTGCCAAATTCTGCCAAGAATGCCAATAAAGCGTGGTATTTTTTTATATCCTCTTTCGTTATATTTAATCCGATATTGTTAATTGCTGAAACATCATTTGGAATAATTGAATTTTCAATTATTGGACGAGGTTGTTTCATATTGATACTATAATATAACTTTTTCTCAATATTCCGAATTTTCGAAATTTCTATTAGCGCTTTCAATTCCGATTTGCCAACAGCCTTATCGCCTCCCAATAAGTATAATATTGCATCCGCTTTGGGGATAGTATCTAACGCAACTTGTGTGTCCCACTTACTGGCAAATAATCCGGGGCAATCTGTTATAGCACATCCTAATCTGGCTAAATTTTTAGAATGAATATAACAATCTACACCTGCAATGAATGCAAAAATAACTTCCTCGGGTTTGAACGAAACTTTAGCTCCTTGCGTAAATCGGGTTTCCCAATCAGACGGAAAAACCACCATTTTAGATATGTCTGATATACTGAATTTAGTTTTACTTTTGATTTCTTTTAATTGCGTATCCGATTTGAAATTCATTATAATTGTTGCTATTCTCAATATATCGGAAGCGTCTGTTCCATATTCTGCTTTGTTTTGATTATAACTTTCCCATTCTTCTGCAAGGATATTATTTATCAATTGTATATGTTGGATATTATCCAATTTCAAAATATCGCTTCTAAATGCGGGTACATCATCTCCGGGTTTATAGACATAATCGAGTATTTTTGTGTTTTGATTTTCATCCATCTCTTTATCAATGTGTTTTGCAAGAATATCTTCAAAACACAGCAGTAATTCTCTGTCAGTTTTCCATGTAATTTCCGCATATTCTTTGATAGCAGGGTCTGATATATTTTGAGCGGTTATCCGGCAAGCGCTTGTTTTGGTCATTGCTCCCCTTGGACTTATTTCCCTGCCATCGCAAAATGTGTTGAATGTTGTAGATTTTCCACCTTGAAACTCGCCGACAAGCACAATATTAAATTGATTTTCCAAACATTTTTTGTGAATTGCTTCAAATTCATTTTTATAATCAATATGTAATCTTTCCACTTTTACTATTTTGCTTAAAATAGTAAGTAATTCATCTCTTTTTTCTTTATAGGTTTGAGCATTCATAGTTGTGTGTTTTTTATGATTTATAAATAATGCAGCTCCTTGACACACAGCATACTGCGAATCAACAGGTTGCCCTTTGTACATTTCATGAATAAAGCCGACTTTGTCGTTAAATTGTTTAATATATGATTCTATTGCATTGCGCACGTATGGTATTTTACAGGAACCTCCTACAAATAAAACTACATCAATATCATTCCAAGATAATTTATTTTGTTCTAATAATTTATAACAATGATTAAGTGTGTTTTGTATAGGCTCTTTTAACCAACTGTTAAAATTTTCGCGAGATAGAGTGTAACAATCCCCCCTGTCGTTTTGATATTTATCCGGCACAGTAAAAGAAGCTGTCTCACTGCCAGATAGATAATGTTTTATTTTATCTCTACATTTTTCGTTAATTTCAATGTTCAACTTGAGGCTGTCTAATCCTGAAAGTTTTGTATTTAATTTGAATTTTTCTCTGAAATCTTTCTGAATAGATCCGTCAAACAAAACGCCACCACATTCCATGCCTTCGCCTCCGGCTATCATCTCGTAGTCATTGATGTCGGCATTCGATATTTTAATGATTGCAGGGTCAAATGTTCCGCCTCCCAAATCGTAAATCAGCGCAGTAGTATCCTTTTGCTTAAAGTGAGATGATAATATGTGATTGAAATAAATGGCAGCCCCTTGTGGTTCCAAAACAAACTCAACTTTTTCAAAACCTGCCTTTATTGCTGCATCTAAGATACGTTTTTGTCCTATTTTTCCTTCAAAAAGAACCGGAATGGTAATCACTGCTTGTGTAAATTGGATTTTACAAAAGTCCTCTGCTTCTTTTTTTATTTTTTTCAATATGGCGGAACAAAAATCCGTGTAAGTCCACCTCGGATTTACATCAAAACGGTCATCTCCCGGCTTATTTATCTTTAATTTAAAACCGAAATCAAAGTTAGCCGGATTAGTTGCACATTTCGCTTGTGCCTCATAACCAACCTCAATTTTCCCCTCATCGGTAATAAAAATTTCTGTGGGCAAGTCGTATTTGCAGCCTTGCGGAGCATTACTGAACTCTATTTTTTGTGGCTTACCATCTTTCCCTAAAATAGCAGCGCTACATATACTTGTTCCAAAATCAATTGCTAACCAATTCATATTTAATCACTTTATTAAATTATTCAAATCTTCTATTTGTGTTTTTACTTCTATTATTCTTTTTTGCAAAAGAGAATACGAAGTTATAATTGTCTCTGCATGTTTTATATAATCCGGTCTGGCCATGAAATTATAGTCAATTTTTCTACCATGCCATTTTTTCTTTTTACCTTTAACATATTCTTCCAAAACTTTTTCGTCTACGGCGCTTGAAAGATTTAACCGTTGAAGATACGATTCTCCATATTCTCCGGTAATATGTAAAATTTCTTCCCTGTCATCCTCTTCTTGTATCATATCTTCTAATTTGCCCTCGTAATAATCAGTCAGTAATTCAAAAATTTTATAGTCTTGTTCTTCACATAAAATATTTTGTAACTCTTCATGTAATTGGTTGGGCAACGGATTATTGTTTTGTTTCTTTAATTCCTGTAATAAATCTGTCAAAGCAGTGTGTAATTTTATCAACGCAGCTCGATTGCCAAAATGTTGCCGTATCACTCGGTTTAAGACTTTGAAACCACTCATTTCATTTAGTATAGCACGCAAATCATCAAGCGTTAAATCAACTTCGGATTGTAATTTTTCGTGTAGCAAAAACAATCCATTCTCACTGAGTTTATCTCTTAATCGCTTTATTTCCAACAATTCATCGGGTAGTGTAATACCTTCTCTTTCATCATCAGAAATTTGTTTTAGTCGTTTAATTATATCTTGTTTATCTACTTTTGCCAACTTTTTCAATTCAATCTCATCTTTTTCTTCAATAGTTGATGACGCAAGAGCCATTAAAGCATTTAAAGGATAAATGTTATAAAATAGAGTTGCCGTTGCTGCATCTTTTTTCAACCGACTACATGTGTCCAATCCCTTTTCTAATGGGCGCATTACCGGATGCTCTAAAGCATTATATTTAGAATCAATACGGGATAAGACTCCTAAGGTATTTAATGGAGTAATATTAATTCCTGTTTCGCCTTGATAACTTTGAATTTGTTCGGCTACTTCTTTATTCAATCCATGTGGAATCAAAACCACAATAGCGTCGGGTTTTACCCGAGAAAGAAAATCTATTGTATTTTGAGAATCTATACCATGGGCAGATAGTAAACCCGGAGTGTCAATAATATTAATTTCTTTTAAAATTTCATCGTAGTAAGGAACTTCTATATACCGAATCGTGTTTTTGATATTATCACTGCCTTTTCGATTTGCCCAATTATTCCAATTATTTCTATCAACAGTTTCTTCGTGTCCATCTTTGAATACAATTTTGATATTGGAATAATTGTCTCCATATTTCAGCCATGATACGTTATAAGTAACTTCCTCAACTCCGGTTTTTACCAATTCTTCTTTCCCCATAATAGCATTTACCAATGTGGATTTTGCAGATGAAATCGCACCGATAAATGCTACCTGCATAGGTTGTTCCAATCGTTGAAAGAATCGCTGTATAAAAACCCTTGTTGGCTGCAATTCTTCAGTCAACAAGAATTTCTCATACACTTTTAAAACATCTGTTATTCTCTTTTTTAATTCCATTAGATTATATATTTATGGTATTACGTTGTTTTTTAATCATCGCCTGCAATTCACTTATAGGATTGATTTCGTTTAGAACTATTCCTTTCAATTGTTTTTCTTTATCGGCTTTTTCGGATTGAATTTCCGTTATTGCATTATTTATTTCTTTCATTCGAACTTCAATTTTCTTTTTCTGTTCAAAAATTAATTCGGGAACTGATGCTATGATTTTTTCTTTCTGCAAATTGACATGATTGGATAATGTTTGTAAAGATTCTTGTAAAGCACTTTTTACAATATTGACATTGTTGGTAATATTTGCATCTCTATATAGTTTCCAAGCAACAAATATTCCAACTCCAATGCTAATAGGACCAAGCCATGCGCTTCCCAAAGCGCTTCCCAAAGCCATACCTACGATACCTTTTGCACCACCGCCCACTAATATCGGTGTAACATATTTCTGTATTTTCCCTTTTGTTGTATCATTTGTTTCTACTTCATTGACATAAGTATCTATTTGACTGGATATTTCAGTGTGAATACTTTCAGCAATTGTATTTTCTAATTGCCGTAGCAGTTCTGTTAATTCATCTTGCAACTCTGTTAACTTGTTTTGAAGTTCTTTTCCAATGGTTTCTACATCAGTACCTTTCTTGGCTGATTCTTCTGCATAAGTCATTAAGATTTTCTTGTTGTCATTGAAAACTACCTGTATTTTCAATAATATTTCTTTTGTATTTTTTTCAAGGTCAATTCTGAATTTGGATTGAGGATTGGATAATTCATTCATTTTAGGCACAAGTTCATTATAAATCCGTTTTAATTCTTCATAAGAACTTAAATCAAATTCCTTTAACTCCATACCTTTTAGTATCCATGTCTTTTTCACATTTTCGAGAGAATCATACATTAAATCGAAACATTGACTTAAAATTTCTTTTTTGTATTCTGATGTAGTTTTTGAAAGCAAGTTATCTAAACCGGCAGCATTGCTTGATGTTAAATATTTTGTCGCTTCTTCTTTGTCTTTATTTTTTAAAATCAGGTAATTTTTTTTATCCAAAGCGCTATACGGCAATATTTCAACATCTTGACCAATTTTATTTTTAATATCTTCTATCGACTGTTTAATATTAACATTGGGCATATCAATCATATTCAAAACAAAAGCACATTTTTTTGCTTTGGATAAAATCTTTTCTTTATAAAAGTTTACTTCGCTGCTTTCCATTGGTCTTTCTGCCGAAACAACAAAAAGCACAATATCAACTTGGTCTATGAAATAAGATGTCCAATAATCATGTACGGGATTCATGCCACCTACACCCGGAGAGTCAACGATTATTAAGCCGTCCTTTAATTTTTCATTAGGCAAACTAATTTCTAACAGTACAGTATTATCAACATGGGCTCCGTCTCCGGCAGCATATTTCTCAATCTCATTGATTGATATTTCCTGCTGAAGTAATTCTCCCTCTTGTCCTTTATAAGAGCGAATGATTTTTGCTTCATCTCCATATTTAATCATTGAAACATTGGCAGTAGCAATATCTTCATCTACTTTGCATACTTCTGTTTCAAGATACGAATTGATTAAACTGGATTTCCCTCTTTTAAATTCGCCGCAAATCATGACTTTGCAATTGTTTTTTGTTGCTTCTATATAAGCAGCATCAATTTGTTTTGCGATTAAGGATTCGTTGTCCTTATTCAGACGTGTTACAACGTCTTTTACTAATTGAACTAAATTTTCCATTTTATTTTTTTTTATTAAATGTTAATAATTTCATTATCTGTATCTACATTGTTATTGTCATCATTATTTTGAAATATATTTAAGTTTGAAGTGTCATCTGTTGCTTCTTCATAATTCAAATCTATCGAAGACATCAGAGCATTATCTTCATACAAAACAGGGTCTATTCCCATTTCTAAAAAGCCAAAATCTCCATCATACATAGACATTGTTTCTTTCCAACTTGACGAAATTTGCATGATTTCTCGTATATCGTCAAATTGCATCGCTTCCAACATCTGTTCCGTCTCTTCCTGTGTCGTATTTCCATCCAAAAAAGCCGCCAGCAATTCATCAGATATATTTTCGTTATCCCACATAATCATCCTCCTTTCCTGCTATTCGGGCGAGTTCTTTTATTGCCCGTGTTTTAATGTTATACAAATTTGCTACTGTTATTTCCATTTCATCAGCCACCTCTTGTGGTTCTTTATCTTCCAATATTAATTTTTGAATCACAAAGTGATAACGTTCATTTGGCAGGCGTTCCAAGAGTGTTTTTACATCTAATTTTGTATGCACACGCTGTTCAAAACTTTCGCCTTTTTCTACTATTAGAGTCTCGGACGATTCATTTTCTATCAGTGCCGCCCGTTTTTTTTGAAAAAATCTTGTTGCCACTACCGAAAGCCAAGTTGTCAATTTGCTGCGGTAGTCGAATTGTCGAAGTTTATGCCAATCGTCCGCTTGCAAATAAATATACAACTCGTTAATAAGTTCATCCTTTTCTGCTTGATAGTCAAATATTTTCCGAATGATGTAATGAAACATCGGCGTACATTCTTCATAGAAAAATTGATTGATAACTTTCTCATTGCCAATCAATATGCCTTCTATTATTTCCTTGTCGGTAAATTTCATAATTCTATATTTTTTACTTGACATAAAAATAGCGTGAAAATAACCTGCCTGTTGCTCAGGTTTCCACGCCTATCCTTCGGGCAAGTTGTTCCACGCCGAATACACGGCGTTTCACTAACTTATTCTTGAAGGATAACCCAATGGTTATGGCTGTGGAAAATGAGCAACAAGAACAGCAGCAATTCGCTATTTTTATATATATTTCTGTTTCAATGTATTATATTTTATCCATACATCATTTTTTGAGATTTTATTTCGAGGATAAAATTACTATATTTTTATGAATTAGCCAACTGTTTTTTATTGTGAAATTATTTTGGGTACAAAATTACAACAATATTTTGACAGTTTGAGTTTGTTTTTGCTTTTAAAAAATATTTTTTTACGAAATGTGAAATATTGATTTCCTGAATTTACAAAAATAGAGTATTTTTTAGCGTTTTCGGTAAGTTCCGTGCGCAATTCAGGGCAACCGCATCAAAAAATAATAATTTTGTAATTGTCTGATAATCATTGTTTTGAAATTCATACTTCATTACTATTTTTGTATTTTTACA
>JGI24696J40584_12961491_pt1 | contig 17888 bp, 12 predicted proteins | sample TergutCo191P4_FD_40584 | JGI IMG/M metagenome (IMG submission 40584)
TTTCTCTGTATTGCCCAAAAACATTATACTTGAGACGATATCTTTGTAAGTGTCAATATCAGCGTCAAGTGGAAAAAAAGAAAGCCGCCAATCAGGCGGCAAGCGGAGCAGCAGCAAATACCCGCAGGCGATCCTGGAGAACAGGATCAATTTGAAAATCCAAGGTAAGGGGCGGGAACATAATTATTAAGGCAATGAAGCGCGCCTCGCAGCAAGACCGCGAGGTGTCGGCCCTAGCTCTGCCCTATAGGTTCACGGCAAGCCGTAGGGTATTAGCCTCAGAGGAAATAAAGCATTATGACTATCCCTTTCCCGCTACCCTTCAACAATTCAGAACGAATATACTGGAACCATTTGATTCCTTGGTGCATTCTCTATCTGTGCCGCCATATTGGAGTCTCTCTGTCGCCGCTGTGAGTAGACGATACGATGGAGACGCAGCCGAACATTTGCGCTCTGATACATCCTCTACGAAAGCGTCATATAGTGGTGCGCAGCACAAACGGGAACCAAAAATCTTGTCAAATGTTCATCATCAATGAAGTTTATACAAACCACATCCAGATAAAACCGAAGCCCAGGAAAAATAGCAACCAGTTCCAGAAGCTCGACTCGTAATTTGTGCTGAACACCGTTTTGGCTACCGTCAGCTTGAAAGTCATCGTCGCATCAGGGGCCGTGCCATTGCTGGCTTTGAGTTGCACGGTATATTCTCCCTCCGCCAGACCCGCCGAGATGTCAAGTTTCTTTGTCGTATCGTTCCAGGTAATTTGCGCGGGGCCGGATTGCTTCGTCACCGTGGGCACGGGCGTCCCGGTGACTGTATATGTCCCGGAGGAAGTGGCCGCATAGCGCTGCAACAATTTCATCTCTGTGGAGCCGGTAAGGCTTGGGGCGACTGTGACGGGAGCTGCCGCAATCACGATGCTGAATGTCTTGGTGTCGCTGCCCGCGTCGTTGGAGGCCGTGATTTGCGCCGAGGCGAAGGTGCCTGCCGCGGTAGGAGTACCCGTGATTGCACCAGTTAGTGCGTTGATAGACAGTCCGCCCGGCAAGCCGGTTGCACCCCATGTAATGGGCGCGTCACCCGTGGCTGCGAGGATCTGGTTATACGCCATACCGACAGAGCCGCTCGGCAAGGAGGTTGTCGAGATGGCGGGTGCAACGGGCGTAACTGCATCTGCATATTCGCCCCATTCGATGCTTTGGCCACTGGAAAAGCTGATCATCGGCGCGGCCCCGCTGCAGTCCCATACCGCCGTGCCTGTGCCAGCCTTGGTGATCAGGCCCACGTTTGTGCCGTCACGGGTTTGTGGCACGAGGAGGGTGTCCACCTCAATGATAATGCCCTCGCCGTCGAGATAAGCATTTTCGACGACATTGAAATTACCCTCGCAGGTGCCCGCCAGATATGCCGCGATGCTGTAGTAAGGGGCAGGAGCCCCAATGCCAATTGCGTAGCTGTCAGTGCCAATCGCTTTCACCGACCCGCCGGTAATAATCACGGTGCTCCTGAAGGCGTAAATCGCACCGATGCCGTCTCCGGTGGCATTCACCGTGCCGCCGTTGATCGTTACCTTGCCGTCTGTAATAGCGATACAAGAAATTTCGGATTCGTCATCGGGTTCAGTTCCGACGATGGTTAGCGTTCCGCCGCTCACGGTGACATCGCCCTCATCGCTAAAAACAGCCGCGCCAATGAGCCCGTCCACCGTCGCCGAAATCTCGCCACCGGAAACCGTTATGTTGCTTTTGTAGGAATAAACGGCAAAACTGTTAGTCCCGGTCGCCTTTACTGCACCGCCAGAAACCGTTATATCGCCGCCGACGGAAGAAATGGCGTGGCTGTTACTCCCGGTTGTCTCCACCGTACCACCGGACACGATGATGTCTACCGTGTGGTCGCTGTCGATCACCTCGCCGTTGTCAGCTTGAGATTTGATCATGCCGCCTGCAGCCACCTCGAAGGTTCCAGTGCCATCATAGGTAGCAGTATCGCCGTAAAGATATATCATGTTGTGGTAGTTGCCGATATAGTTTGCTTCCCAGATGACTTTGACTCCATTAGGGATAGTCAGGATGAGATAGTCATCTACATCGGTTTTACCGCCAGCAACAGTGACGGTGCCACCACCGCTGCTAGTACCGTCAATGGCGTTTTGGATTCTAGTTTGGATTTCCGCGACTGTGTCGACTTGTGCGATGGTAATGTTTGTATTGGCTGCGCTGGTTGTAATGGGCTCGACGGCGATCACTCCGGCCATCATAAATAATGCCAACAGTGCGGACAGGAATTTGCGTGTTGTCATAATAATTCACTCTTTTCTGCAATAGATATGTGTGAAGACGGTTAATGACGGCACGGCAAAAATCTTTCGTAAGCGTTAAGGAATCGAAGAAAAATAAATTGGACAGTTCGATGGAGTGTTACGGCGATTTAATGGGCATTGGCACTGGGTATTGTCCATTTAACTTGTCGACGATTCCTAATTAGCATAAATTACGAAAGTCGTGCCAATACCTTCATTTTCAAAGAACTCAGTATACATTAGCGCCAGCTCTGCGGTACCGGTTGGAACTTCAAAGATCATGACATACTGGACGGTTTCGTCGGGTTCCAGGTTAAATTCTTCGGGCATCATCGTGTCGTCCAACGGGGCAACGGCTCTTATAAATTCTTCGAAATTTGGGGCGTCCATGTAAAAATCAAAAGTACCCATAAGGAGAGTGACGTCGCTGATATTCTTTTCGGTAATCAGCGTCTTGTATAGCTGATTGCCTCTCTCTGCGGTATGGTCAGCGTAGGAATCAACTTTACCAATGGAATGAACTGTGAATTCAAACCATTTGGTTTTGTAAGTTTCTTCGATTTTACCAGTCACTTCACCTTCGCCTATCACATCCCCGGCGATAAAGTTAGCGATGGAGTCCCGGCGCTTTTCAGCTGGGCTTTTGAAACTGATGATCTTGCTGCAACCGGTCAGGCCCATGAAAACCAATACGAATACCAGGAGTAGAGCCAGTAATTTGATCCGCATGAAAATCCTCCCACATCATGTTTTGCTGTTTTTCTTTGGCATAAACCAGTGTTCTCTTTTTACCAACCAAACAATTGACAACGGAATGAGCGCCAAGGCGATCCACTGTGAGGTTGACAGCAACCATACCCCGCGCGTTGCATCGCCCCGCAAGAATTCGAGGACGAAACGTCCAGCTGAGTAGGTGATCAGGTAGACTGGGAACAGTGGAATTTCCGGCCAGCGACGTTCTGGTCTGATAATAAGGACCGCTACCAGCGCCGCGAAACTAAACCCCGCCTCAAGTAGCTGCACGGGAAAAAGCGCACTGTTTGCAAGCGTAATCCCATAACAGCAACCGGTGAAAAAGCATCCGAGGCGGGCAAAGCTCAGAAAGGCCAACGCGACATAGGTGTAAGCGTTGAATATGTTTTTCATGTCGAGGCGCTTGAGCTTTGCCAGCAAGAAGAGCATAGCAAAGCCGCCAAGAAGAGCGCCGTAAAACACCCAGCCGGATTTCAGCGCCAGATTAATCAAACGCTGCATATCCCAAAAATTAGGCGCAGAAATGCGTCGAAGGGTTTGTACAATCACGCCGAGCGCTCGTGCCCCGCCTAGTATACCGATCGCCGCAAATACTGTGAAGAATATGACATCCTGGATGCGCAGACCAAACATGCGGCGCTTCATCAACACGATGAGGATAGCAACCAGATAGCCCGATAGACCCATGAGGGCATACATGGCAAAAGGGAAGCCATCAATGTAGACATAGGGCAGCATGTTAAGTCCTTTCCATTTACGAGATCGAATTTCGTACAGCTCCGGGTCCGCTGGTTTGGTTGCAGGCCCGGAGATTGTACGTGGAGTTGCCAACCGTCAGTTCGTGCCTCCCCTCAGGAAAGCATTGTTTGCTTTTCTTCAGACCACTCCAATCAACAATGTACCTTAGAGGTTTTTAAAAAGTTCCGCTAGGAGCAAAAATGGACTTACAGTAAAAAGCTGAATATACCACCATATGCCTCTGAAAAGTTCAACAAGCCCTTCCCAAAAAAATTGCATCATTAGTACACCTCCTTCTTTAACAAAATCAGGACACAAATTTTTGCGTGGAATGCTTAGGGATTTGGAGTCACCTATCGCTAATTGAGAAAGGGAGGGGCGTTTCGAATAACCTCTCTTTGATAAAGCTCAGCGCGATGATGGCCCAAACTAAGAATCACTCCTGGATCACCTGAGGCTGTAAAATTAATATCTCTGCCATGTCGTTTCCAGAGGAGCCCCCAAGGGTTCACGGGAATGATGGTTGTAACAGGATCGTTGGTGTTATTGATGTTAAGAATATTTGGGGGTGACTTCACGTATAACGAACCTACAGTCCATGGCACCGCAAAATTGTAGTTAAACATGCGGCTTTGAGTAGTGTCTCCATATTTACCGTGCAGCCTGTTGGTTAAAAGATTCCCGACCGCTCCGCCGCGGCTATGCCCGGTTATCACAATTCTTACGTTGTCCCTTAGTGTTCCTCCAAGAGTTCCTAGCTGAGTCAATAAATTACGCCATAAATAACTCTTCAAGTTTGCGAACACTTTATTAGTCGCTATGCTAAATCCTCTGTGTTCACCCAGAAGGCTGCCAACGATGCCTCCGCTTATTAAATTGCTCACCCATGTGTCTATGGAGTCAAATAAACCGTGCTCGGTTCCCGTTCCTCTGATTGCCACCATCACTACAATAGTGCCGTTTGGCATTTTTTTATATGCGAATGCATGCTGCGCAGTGTCGTTTATCATCGTGCCATTAATCGCAGGTATGGTATCGTAGTCATAGAATTCAAAATGAGTAAACCCAGTCTTGTTTACCAATTTGTTCTCAATCGCATCATGATGGTATACGTCAAACCCAGCTATCTGTATACACATTTCCGCAACATCCTTGTAAGGGTTCGCGGCGGTGGCGGAGTAGTTACCAGCGACATTGTTTAGAACATCGTCAAGTATGCTGCCTTGGGGTACTCGCACTCCCGCCAGAGTTGGGAAGAAACCGCTTGAGTACCGCCAATCAACATTGCCGCCATCGTTTTCCAAGGTGGCCAAAACGCTGTTAAAATCTACAGCATCCGACAGTTTTCTTGGTTTTCTGCGGTCGCCTGATACATATGGATCTACGGATATACCTGATTCATCTTCTCGCAAAGTCGAGCTGCCGAACAGATTGGTAATCCTATTAAACCGGTAGCTGTTGGTAATATTTTTGTTGTTGATGTGTTCTAATCTCCCGACCAAACCACCGATATAATTCAGGGCGTTGGTTTGGCTGTTGGGAGTAGCGTTCGAGTTTGCGTATGAAGTAACGGTACCCGCCGCGTAGCTGTTCGAAATGGTTGTGATCCTATTGACCGTATTGCCCGTTAGTTTGCCTATGAATCCCCCCGCATGAGTTACAGACGGAATGTTATTACTCGTTGTTCTGGTATCCGCTGTGACATCCGCATTGACAAAACAGTTTTTGATAGTTATGGTGGCGTCGCTGACTTCACCAAAGAACCCACCCGCGTATGCATAGGCTGCAGAGGATCCCCTGTCACGTTCGGCGCGGACTCCCTCATTGATACTCATGAAGTAGGTGTTTTCTACAGTGAAACTGCCGCCGATGACCCAAGCTGCCAGTCCTCCCGCATGAACGTTTGCGGCTCCGTTATTATATTGCGATACTACAACAGCGCTGCCCACTATACCTAATCTCTTTATTGTGATATTTCTATTCGTGACTTTTCCGAGCAAGCCAGCTACCATGTTCGGTAAGTTGTTGCCGTTTGGCGGAAAATTGTTGTGTGACTTCATTGTCAAGGTATAACCATTGCCATCAAGTGTAAAATCGCTGTTGTTAGCATCAATATCAATTGCAACCCAATTTGCGCCCAAATCAATGTTATTCTGCAATTGTATATACCTGCCCGAAACGTCGTATGGGCTTATGCCTTGCAGAGCTTTTTTGAATTCTTCCAGATCACTATTGACAGACATTATTTTTGACTGAGTAACGGTAATCTCCTTGGTAATCCCACTGCCCGCGTCAACAGTTACCGTGCCCGTTCTTCCATCACCGGAGCCGTTTGGTTCGACACTTATCGTAAAAGTGGAGTTCCCTGTTCCGCTTGTTTTGGATAAGGTAATCCAAGATTGGTCTTTATCTATTGTCCAACCGAGGATGGTTTTAATGGTAATTTCGTCGCTAGCGGCAGCTTTAGCATCTATCTCCCAATCCACCAAGTTCAAAGCTAACGGTCCATCTTGTACTACAGCAATCGTCTTTGTATTCCCACCGTTCTGAACAGTTACCGTGCCCTGTCTTTCGGAAAGGGTGTCATTAGCAGTGACTGTCATAGAAAATGTTGTGTCATCTAGTTCGGAAACAGTAAGCCAGTCTTGGTCTGAGGTAACTGTCCAACTATTTTCAGACTCTACAGTGACGTTAATTGTTTCAGCTGCGGTACTTGGCAACCATGAACTTCTGTCTAAGTTTAGAACTGGCGTTTCGACAGCGCAAGCATCAATACAACTCGTGATATTTCCGATAGCATCTCCGAGAGCTTCACAACCCGGAGGACTATCATTCCCCTCCCTTGCACCCCCACCTAACACTGAACTAGCCGCACCCAACACAGCTCTGCTGGCTGTTCTTAATACTGAACCACCCGCCGCGCGCGATGCTGACCTGTTCGCTGTACTGCGCTGTGCTGCACCGCTCGCCGCTCCTAGCATTGCCTTCATAATAGGAAATTCGTCATTGTCGGCAAGTGCGCGCGATACCAGTTCCGTTGCGACGCCCTCAAGCCCAAAGGCGGCCTCAACAAACTCGGTATTTTCCGTCAAGTAACTCAGATCGAGTTCTTCGTCGTTGGCAATGCTGTCCAGCAAATAATCTACATCTAGTATATCATAGATTTCATAGCTGTCAAGGTGAAAAGAATCAATGACAGGTTCCAACTCAAACTCATCAAGTATTCTTTTCGCCGGAGCGTTGCCGCCGTTTAGCTTCGTCGCTTTGGTTAGGGCAGCCCCGGACTTTACTGGAACGGGTTCCTCTGCATTCAATGCAACAATGTTTTGGATATAAAGCGCCGTCACCCAGGCCAGTACATAGTCAAGCGTGTCGTCCTCTTCTTCAAACAGCGCTTCGGTTTCTTCCCGAATGGAATCCCAGCCTCCCATAAAATGGAGAAGCACGTTCTTCAAAACCCGGTCAACAACGTCATTCAGCTCAACATCACCCATCTCAATGGATATGCCCGTTTCTTCTTCGTCCGAAACTTCATCTAAAACTTCATCAAGTTCGTCGAGAACATCTCCGGAACTAAACGAAGCGAGCGTCCGTAAAATTTCCGCAAGCTCATATACGCTAAATCCATCAAGCTCCTCAAGATCTACAGAATCCAATAGCATAACTATAAGCAATAACACTATGAGATCTACAGGATTCGCGTCTTCGGCCAGCAATACGTTATGGAACAACGTCCCCAAGTCGGCGATGTCCTGCGCAAGGATTGAATCCAGCAAGGCTTGCATCATTATTTCGTCGACTTCGACTTCCTCAATGTCAACTCCTTCGGCTTCCGCAAAGCCAATCGTAATACCTGTGCGGGCTAGATTTTCCTTCAGCGCGTAATTTCTGATCGGATAAACATCAGGCGTAATGCTGCCGGGCGGAATATCAATATGGTTGATTGCCGCGAAATTTTGCAAATAGCTGGCCCATACCCATGAGAATATATTAATGAAAGCCTGATCATCTACACCTTCTTCAGTTTCTTCGTTTTCGGCGCTTTCGACGGTGTTGAGGAAGCACTCAATAAAATTGTCAATATAGCGCTCCAGCATCACTTCAACCATACCTTCAATGTCCTCAGCCAATGCCGGTGTGGTTAAAACGCCGACAAACGCGGCTTGTGCATCATCGGAGGTAAAAGCTTTCTTGATGCTATGCAAAGATTGATACGCAAATACTTCGGCCACACGCTCAATAAAGGCGGCGGCTTCTGTGCTCGTATAACCAGCGTCCATCAAAGCCGTTTGCATTAAGGCCGCACTACCCATTTCATAGCCGAGGATAAGTTCATATATATCAATTTCCGCTTCTTCAAAACTGAACATCTCTGACCCAAAACCACCATATGATATGCTCGGGTCATGCCGGAACGGAATGCCAAATGCACTAAAAAGCAATTCAAATGTACCAATACCAATAGCTTCTTGCACCATCGCGGCTTCGGTGAAAATATAGGGATCAGGCTCTTCAGTTTCGCTCAAATCGGTAAGGTTTTTCAGATAAGAGGATATAACCCAATCGAACACGCAGTCAGTCTGATTTTGGACAGATAAAACTATACCGTTTTGGAAGTCGTCCCACTCCTGCGTTTCAAAAAATAGTTCCTCGGCATCTTCATAGCTCATGCCGAAAGTGTCCTGTGCAGCCGATTTTATTGCAAATTGAATCACGCTGTCTTTGACAGCGTCATAATAATCCAGCAATGATGCCACCATGTCATCACCGTTTGGATTCGTAAACATAACCAACTCGGCAAATGCCGACTGTCTGGCTGCAGGGTTCAACGCAAGTATTTGGCGGATGTCCGCCAGCGAAGTCCGCGCGAATGCAACAGTCCAACGCTCAAGGAATAATTCAATGTCTTTTTCCATAAAGCCAACCGTATCCAATAGTTCTTCAAATTGCTGCATATTACCCAGCCCAAAGGTTAGGATCACAGGCGTAGTTCTCCGCTGGAAGACATCATCGCCAAGCAATTCATTGTAATTGATGTTAGGATCATAAACAAATCCAACCGTAGAATAATCAAATAAACCGATTGCGATTGCTTCGTAAATCATCGCCATTTCGGGGGTGAATTCGAGCGGTTCTGGCTCTTCATCTTCAGGCACTTCAATGTCGTTCATTGCAGCCAGGTTTTTAAAATAGGTTGCCAAAACCCAGGTATAAGTATAAGTGAAAATATCCTTGAAGGAATTGACTGTTCCTTCGAACGCAGACCACTCTTGCGTTTCGGAATAAAGAGCTTCCGCGTTCGCGTAATTCTCACCAAACATCTCCTGCGCGAGAGCGTCCATGATAGTCTCAAAGAAGCCGATTAAGAAGCTATCATAATAATCAAACACGGTTGTCAGCATTAAGCCAGCATCCGCGATGGGATCGGAGCCTAGCAGGTGGGCGAAAGCTGCCGCTTTGTTATCCCCCGCAGCCAGCAACATCCGCACAATACTCATCAAGGGCATCCGCGCAAAAGCAACTGCCCATTGTTTGACAAAAGACTCAATATCCGGCTCTGGAAAATTGATAGCGGTTAGCAGCTCATTCAGCTTATGCAAACTGCCCAATTGATGAGAAATAATTAAGTCAAAAAATCCATAGCTGGAACTATCGAACTCAAATATTTCGCTGTAATTGACATTCGGATCATAGACAAAATTTTCCTGCATTGAATAATGCATGACGCCCGCCGCAAAGGCGTTTATAACCATCTCAACTTCAGAAGTAAACGCAGGCACTTCAATGCCGTTCATTTCCGCAAGGCTGTGCATGTAGCTGGCCAAAACCCAGTCAAACATACAGTCAGTCAGCCCCTGGAGAACAGACACTACGCCGTTCTGGAAGTCATCCCACTCCTGCGTTCCAAAATACAGTGTTTCGGCCTCAGCATAGCTCATACCAAAGATGTCCTGCGCGGCAGCTTCTACCGAAAGATCAAACATGCTGGCTTTGAGGGTGTCATAATAACCCAGCAAAACCGCCGTCATGCCGGGGCCATTCGGAACTGTAAACATAACCAATTCGGCAAACGCTGACTGCCTGGCCGCTGGTTCCATCACAAGTTTCTCATGAATTTTTGCCAGTGGAGTTCGCGCGAGGGCAATGGCCCAGCGCTCAAGGAAAACTTCAATGTCCTCCTCCGCAAAGCCAGCCGTGTCCAGCAACCCTTCAATTTGCTGAGGGTCGCCCAAGCCAAAGCTAAGGATTACAGGTGTAAATCTCATCTGAAAAGTATCGTCGCCAAGCAATTCACTGTAATTGACATTAGGGTCATAATCAAATGCAGTATTACTAATGATGCTAGCATAGTTAAATAAACCGATCGCGATTGCCTCGTAGATCATCTCCATTTCAGGGGTAAATTCGATGGGCTCGCTACCACGGGGCACCGATATCGCCGCACCCAATGCTTCCAGTTCTTTAGGCAGCTCGAAATTATTAAGCATTGATATTGTTTCGTCGGATGATTTAACTCCCGCAGACTGTTCGTCATTTGGCATCGCTATTTTTATGCCTAAAGGCAGATTGATGCCGTTGAACATCGCCGATGCTCCGTCAGTTATTGGTTCCTCTGCAATATCGGACGTTGCATTCACGTTGGCGAAAACGGTTGTGCTCAATAGCAGGGAAATGGTTAGCAGGATAGATAGAGCGCGTTTGAAGTGTTTTTTCATGATAGCCTCCATTTTCTTCAGTAAATGTCATATTTGTTCGGTTAATAAATATGTGCAGATGTCACTGCTCGACATCTTCAAGGATGTGGAAAACGCCCTTGAAACAGACAAATCGCTGCTGTTCCGGCTGCTGGATGAGCACCCTTGATTGGGAGGCGATCATCCCGTTTGCCTTTTTCACGGTGTTCTACAAGCAGTACGGTTGCTCGCGGCTGTGCGATCTGGAAAGTTTCCTGCGGGGGCTGCTTTTACAGCGGGTGTTTCACTTTGTTGAGGATTCGCAGTTGCTGAACATGCTGCGTTTCAGCCGGGAAATACTGGCTTTCTGCGGGTTCGCCAAGGTGCCGGACGCACCGAAGTTCATGCGGTTCAAGCAGGATTTCTGCGATCACATCCGCGCCGTGTTCGAGCGCTTAGTGGAACTTACCTAGCCAATCTGTCGCGAAATGGACGCCGCTCTGGCCGATATCCTCATCAAAGACACTACCGGCAGCGGGCTTGCCCGCTACGATTGTGTCTGGGCCGTGCTTGGCTTTGCCTCAGTGCCTGGAAGTTTGACGGACTTTCGCAATTACCTAATAGCTTATATCTTAAATGCCAGGGACTTGCTTGGTATAAAAAACACCGTCTCAATCAAAGGCGGTGACAATTACAGAGGACACAACTATCGGAACAACCCTGCTGCGCTCCAGAAGGGGCTGATAAAGCCGCAGAACTGGGACGCTTTAAGATTATTAGGTTGTTTTTCTTGGATGCCATGGCAGTTTACCCTCCTAAAATGAACTTGCGTCTATTTTAACACAGGTTCACGCGACTGTTAAGCACTTATTACATTGTTATGCTAAAATACTTCAACAATTTACCAGCTAACTTCACGTCCCAAACGTCTACTTTACGGGAGACATACCTGTCGTCGAGTAACCCACTAGATGAAAAACTCATCCAAAACAACTCAAGCTTTCAAGAACATATGTAGGTTACGAGTGACTGCTTAAGAGTGACATAGCTTTAATCGTTTTTTCAAGTTTCGCTGCAACAAGAGCAAAGGAGCTCAGTACCAAGCCCATGCTTACCGCCAAACCAATCGCCCTTGAAACCCAATTGTACACAACCGCAGACAACGTTGCTAAAACACAACACAGTCCCCAAGAGATAAACCGGTATGCCTTCTTCTCTTTCGCGCTAAGTGACTTGTTAGGATGTTCAATTGGAGACAGAAGAAAAGCGGCAAGCGCTACAATGCTTAAGAGTACATAGAAAGAGACGTCGCTTTGCTTTAGCAAAAACCTTATTAGCAGCAACGCGCCCGAAACCGTCACAATAGAAACTAAATAGCATTGCCACTGCTTTGGCGCATGAAACCCACCTGCGAATTTTCGAATCAGAAAAAATGATGCAGTCAGCACTAAGCTTTCCATGAACAGCCCGAAACCCAAACCAATTAATAAGACGGTGGACGTGTGGAGTATACTTGTCAGCAGGACGCTTAGCGAGTATTCGTAGACTTCGCAATCGTCCTCCTGTATAACACCGCTTGCACACAATTGGGCTATTGCCCTCTTTGAAAGCTTGTCCATTACTTAATTCGCTTAAACTTGTCAAGGCCCTTGGGCGCTTCGGACTGGTGCCAAAGCCAACTAGTCGCTGTGTTGGCCTCCAGCGATGCTACAACCACAAGGCAGGCAGCGAGCACTGGACCAAACTTAATAAACAGCTTTGTGATTTTCCCCATACTTAAATGCCTCTTTTCTTTGTTTTTTGTCATTATAACGCACTATAAATACGTTTGTCCAGCGTTTTGCAAAAATGCAGCGAAAACGACAAAAATGATGCGTTTCTTTGCGAAAATGATGCGTTTCTTTGCTGTGGGGCTTGACTGGAACAAGAAAATATTGTAAAATATGGTCAGGAGGAGGTGCCTATTGAAATGAAGATAGTCCTATGCGATGATGACCCGCAGGTCCTGCAAGAGCTTGGAGCGCTTTTGTTCGGTTTTTTCGAGGAAAGGAAAATCCAAGTTGCTTGCTGTGCTTTTGCAGACGGTGAATCAGTTGTATCAGAAATGGTCTCTTACGATTTCGCGTTCATTGATGTTGAGATGTCAGGCATGAATGGTTTAGCTGTTGCCAAGCTGCTGCAAGAATACAATCCAAACATAATTATTTTTATGGTGACCTCGTACCCACATTATTTGGATGATTCAATGGACCTTAATGTATTCCGTTATCTTACCAAACCCGTTGCTCAGGAACGACTACGCAGAGGTATGGATATAGCCCTTCAAAAATATCACCGACAGAATCAGTCTATTCTTTTAGATACGGTAGATGGCGGTTCGCTCCCTGTTTTCACCAAAGACATCTTGTACATCTGTATTCATGGCCGTGGAACGCTCGTCAAAACCAAGGCCAAAGACTACCTAACGCATACACCCATAAAGCAATGGGCAACACAACTGAACGCTGATCTGTTTTCGGGGCCGCACTACAGTTACCTTGTAAATATGCAGAATGTCCTAAGCCTGAGAAAAAAAGAAGTTATTATGCTTGACGATGATGCAGGAAATCCTGTCGCTGTTGCGATTGCCCAACGCAAGTACGAAATGTTCAAAAAAAGTTTCGCCAGATATATAGGAGGTGTGAAGTGATTTCTGCTATTAGCTATGCATTCATATATTTGTTCCAAGCCTTTATTCTCTACATTTACTTTGAAAACACTTTGACAGAAAAAAAGAAACCTGCGTTTTATATTTTACTGACTTTAGCTGTTTGGGCGGCGCAATATGGTGTAAGCTTTTTTGAGTTGCCAATTTTGAACATAACTACTTTTATAGCTACGATATTCCTTGTCGCATATCTAGGCTATGGGGCAAAAATTAGATCCTGCGTATTCCATGTTTGCATATTGACTTTTTTTATGATGGGCACGGAATTTTTAATGATGATTGCTTCCGTGTCAATTCTAAACGTTGATTTTGGTGCTCATAGACAATTGATCGCGCAGGCCTCTATAAGCAAGCTGCTGTTTTTTGTGTCCACATATTTTGCTTCGAAAATCAGAAAAAAGCACGCAGTTGATTTGGAAAGCATACCAATTTTGCTATCTCTATCTGTTTTTCCGGTCGCGTCCATTTTGTTTCTGCTGTTCGTTTATGATGCGCTCTCGAGTCAGGAGTCGCACCCAATCACAATAGGTCTCAGCATTGGAACAGTTCTGCTATTACTATCCAACATGGTCGTGTTTTTCATATATGAGATAACACGGCGAACGCACATCAAAAACATACAGCTTCAATTGGAACAGCAGCGAGAGAAAATTAGTGCTGAATACTACGAGCTGCTGTTCGAGAAGCAGGAAAGCCAAAAAATTCTGATTCACGATGTTAAACGACATCTACAGGCCATACATACTATGGCAGCCACAGCAAAGCCTGCTGAAATCGAACGATATACCGCAGAGCTTTGTAGGGAATTTGGCTTAAGTGATGCCATTGCCTACAGCGGAAATAGATATGTGGATGTGATCATCAACCGCTATGTGCAAGCCTGCAAAGCAAAAAGCATTGCGTTTGAGACCGACGTGTGTGATACTTCGTTGGATTTTATGAGTGACACGGATATTACAGCGTTATTGGATAATCTGCTCGAAAACGCTGTCGAGGCTGTTGAGCCAGCAAGTAAGAAGCACATCATCTTGTCATTATATGATTATAATCAAAATTATGTTGTAATTAAAACACAAAACAGTTGCGACAACGCGCCCCGTGTTCGAAACGGAAAGATTCTTTCTTCCAAAAAGGATGTGCAAGCACATGGCATTGGACTGAAAAGCATCTATCGCATTGCGGCCAAATATAATGGGGTTGTTGAATGGAAATATTGCGCAGAAACTGCGGTGTTTGAGATAGTAGTCATTATGGATAAATCCATGGAACGCTAAGCCAAGGAAGAAGCGGAGGCGAAAGCGGGCATGCTCACGCCACACATATCCATGGGCTCCTTGAAGTGGATTTGCTTCTTCTCACACTGCTTGACGATCTCGCCGTATTCGGCACCCCTTTGCTGGGCGCCATCTGAAGGCGACACTGTGTGCCTTGGCAGCGGCGATCCCGAGGCCCTGCCGATGTAGAAGCTAACCGCGTTCTATCTGGAACACTATTACTATTTCAGATAGAAAGATACTCCCGAAAGTGCTTTCGTCCCTTGGGTTACTCGACGATAAGCCGTCATATACTCCTGCTGCTCCATTGTACACGAAATGGGCGGCATTTTGTAAAGTGTTTTTCGGAGGTTGCAGCCCAACATATTCTGAGCAATTTATCCTTCACAGGACATAGAAAAGAACGCCAACTCTATTGCCGTTGGTGTTTTCATATATTTTGGCGCGTCATTCCGTTAGCTCGTCGTCGGTGTCAATCAACTCATCCTCAAACTCATCCGGCTCGAAGAATCTCGTCAACGCCCAATACAGCTCTTGCGGTTCGTCGTGCAGTTGGTTGTAAAAGGCGATCTCTTTGTCGCTGCCATCGTTCAGCGTCAGCTTCACGGACCAAATCGGGTCCCCCTGCGGAGTTGTTTCCTCTGGTTCCTGGATGATGTCCTCATCATCTTCCTCAGTATCAAAGTCGCAGTATTCTGGCAGGATGTCCAGATAGGGATCGTCATCGTCCGGGTCGCTGTCGCTCAGCTCCTCGGCCCAAAAGAGGATATCCCATTCGTGAATCAGCGACTTCAGGAACTTCTGCGCGATAGGCTTTTCCACGGCGACCTGTGTTTTGCGCTCCTGAGCGAGATCCTCCAAACGAAATGAGCCGTCCCGGTCGGCGAATACGCGTGCGTAGACAGGTATTTCATCGCCGTATTCATCCAAAACTTCTCCGTGCAGATAGAATTCCAGTGAAAAGACGGTCAGGCCCTTCTTGATCTGCCCGCGCTCGTAGCGCTGGAACTTCATGTGATGCACTTCGCGGGTGGCCTGTTGCACCTCGGGCCGGGGATCATTCAGGCGGGCGCGCAGCCACTTGACTTCGCTGTCGCTGATATGCCGCATGGCCATGCCATCTATTTTGCGGATCGCCTCCATTGCGTTGCGCTCGGCGACCGGCAGCGCGGCGCAGGCTTTGCAGATATGCGCGGCATGGCCTTTGCCGGAGAATCTCTCGTTGGCCTTGTGCTCGCCGCATATGCGGCAATAGTATCCGGATGGTTTCTTTCTGGCCATAAATTATGTCAACGCCTCCGCTTCACATCTGCATATTGAGCGGCTTCCAGCAAATCCTCTTTCCAATCCGGACCGAATCCATAGAGTGCGCTGCCACGCTGGATGTGTTCCTCCAATAAGGCGGATAATTCAGCCGCTGGCATCAGCGGCACTAACTTGGCGATACATTTGACCGCGTCGTCGACAGCCATCCCGACATCGCTGACTCCGTCGATGTCGTTGTAAATGCGTCCCATTTCCTCCAAGACGGCAAAGCACATCAGCATGCGCTCATGCGGCTGAAAGCCCGTGCTGTCGTCTTCCGCCACCAGCAGCACTGCGCTGGCTCCGAACAAAGCCTCGTACACGTCATAGTAGTTCACATAATGTTTGCCGCGCCGATAACAGGGTTCAAAAGAAGCGCGGACGCGCTGCTTGGCAGCTTCCAGCACTTCGTCAGGCGGGCTGAGCCGCAGCTGCAGGTCCGAGCGGACCTTGTCATCGTATAGAGCGTACTGCTTCAGTATTGCAATCAGCTCTGCCTTGTCAAAATGTTGCAGCTTGTCTGTTATGCCCTCAACGATTTGCACAATGTAGTCCATGGTTGCTCTCCGGTTCTATGATATTTCGGGGATTACGATTTCGCTTTTTGCCTGGCAGGCCATGAGCGCCTGGTACAGTTCCTCCGCTCTTTGCTCCTGCTCCTGTGCCATCAGCGCGAGGTAATCGGCCTTGGAGATCCCGAGAGTGAAGATGAAAAACCGATCCTCCGTGTTGGAGTCGGCGCAATCACGAAACAGCGTGACACCATTGCATTGTTCTTCCTCTAGCATGGCAAGCAGCTTCGCCGGGTATAGGTCCCCGAAGCGGACATAGGCTTTCAGCGTCGGGTAGTACAGCGCATTGTATTTATTGCCCTGGTCAAGTGGCTTGTGGTTCCTGTAGACGCGCAGGGCGTTGGCCACGGAACCGGTGTATCGTTTTTTGCCGACCATAATAGCGTAATGCCTTGCCTCGTTGTGCTCCTCCGGCGTGGCCTCATATGACAGCGAACACATCTGCGCATGCACCCAGATAAATTGACGGTGCAAGAGTCCGATCAGAAATTTGCCGTCCGGCTCCGTGATCGGATAGCCTGACCGCCCGGACGAGAACAGAATCTCGTCGTCAAGCAAGGGAGGTTCTCCTGCCAGCGGTTTTCAAAATCGAAAACCACGGGTTCCGGCTTGCCAATCAGCATCGGCTTCCCCTCCATCTGCAATATCTCACTTCTTTATCATACCACAAATCGGCGAGGATGTCCATGCCTGGGAGGTAAAATCTAAGTCGCCTTGGATTGCGCCTTGCCGTGCTTGGGTAAAGCTATTGACAATTCCATACTTTGATGCTATAGTGAATAAAGCAATAAAGTGTGGGAGGCAGAAAAATGTTATCAGCGGAACAAATACAGGGGTTGAAGCGCACGAATATTAGCGCGAGTTCCGAAAAAACGAAGTTGCGCTTCGAGGAGATTTTTAAACCCGCGAAGATCAAGCAGAAGCAGGCCGTTCGCGAGCTGGCGGGCGTCACGTCGCAAGTGGCGCACAACATCTACAATACCGGCAACATCTCCGCCAAGATGGTGATTGCGGTTTCGCAGGTCCTGAACGTCAACCCGTTCTACTTAACCGGCGAAGCGGACGAGCCCGGCGAGTTCTCAGAAGAGGCCCTGCGCGAGCTGCTGCTGAAGCATGGCTACCGCGACTTGGTGGCGAGCATTGAACTGCCAGAGAAGAAGAAGCGGCCCTATACGCGCCATGTCAAATCGGAAGCGCCCGCGGCTGAAGATGCTGCCGAGGAGGAAGTGCCCATCGTTGCGGAGGATGTTCCAGAAGATCAATGCCAGTCGTCAACGCCTGTTTTCCCGCTGGAAGAAGCGGATCAGGCGGCGATGCTCCGCGCGTTGCACATCAGAGCCAAGGCCGGCATTGAGGGCGCACAGGAAACGCTGGATGAGATCAATCAACTGTTGCTTGGATAAATACCATGGGCAGGGCGTTTCGGCTCTGCCCATGTTTAAGGTGTGCATATGATTGAAATAGCAATGGAGCTTTGGGCGAAGTATCCGTGGAACCTCTATGCAAGCATGGCGCGCGTTGAAATTGAGGAAACCCCTCTCCTTGCGTTCGGCGTC
>JGI24696J40584_12961490_pt1 | contig 17883 bp, 26 predicted proteins | sample TergutCo191P4_FD_40584 | JGI IMG/M metagenome (IMG submission 40584)
ATGTACGCCCTAAATTGTCCCGCCTGTCCGGTTGCGTTGTTTCCTGTTCCGCCGGGTAATGGCTTCAAATTGCCCGTTGTGCCGGTAGCAATTTTTATGACAAGCACGCTACTGCCCGGCTCTTCAATCGCTGTTGCGAATTTTACCACACGTGCGGTTTCGATTTCTTCATCGGTCATTCCTGTTGTGTCGTAGCGGTCAGTGTCGGGAATCAGAAGTTTATCAACCATAAAATTAAGCGCCTTGTCGCGGTACCACTTCGGGCGGTGCGGCAGGATGTTTTCGATTATTTCGTTCACTTCCGATTGGTGGGTGTCGAAGATTCTTTCGAGGGTTTGGATGCCGGCGGCAGTAACCCACAAAATCAGCCGCCAAATAGCAGTTGCCGAATTGCTGGTTAATGCTGCAAGTTGCGTCATTCCCTCTTTTACGGTAATCATACCGTCGTATATTTCTTTTGTTGTTCGTGCCATATTAATATTAACTTACAATAAAATCTATTTCAATGCCCATAAAATCAATACCCCCGTCTAAAACTCCGCTAAATTGCAAATCGGTTAAACCTGTGGCGGGTTGAAGGTTTCGCCGGGCATAGTAGTCAAAATTATCGCGGTTGATAATGCCGGTTTCTAATAATTCTTCACCGACAAAACGCTCGTCCGTTATACTTTTATCGTTTTCAAAAGCCAAATCGAAAGCGGCTTCGGCTGTTCCGCAATGTTGAACGGCAGCATCTAATAATGATTGTCCCGCAAGTATCTTCATATAATTTGAACTTTTGAATAATTTGAATTTTTAAACTTAATATGTTGCTGTTATGTCTATTTTTGAGCCGGTAAACTTAATTTCGCGTACCGTCATTCCGTCCCGGTTAAATTCCGTGCGGATTTCCCGCGCCAAATTATCGCCATTGTAATCTTCCAAATACCGTAAAATTCCTACCCCAATGGTCGGGAACTGCTTAAACTCGCCTTTGTCCGCCAATAGCAGTAAATTCTGATGTTGCCGCGTGCTTTCGCCAACAACAAAATCGCCGTTTTTAATCTGCAAATCGTAATCTTCCAATATCAAGTCGTTAGGCATCATTTAACCGGTATTTAATTAGTGTTTAATTTTTGTATCTTCCATATCTTTGAATTGAAAAGTATTTACTATTACATTCCAAGCCGTCTGATTAGTTGCAACGACACCGCCTGCAAGTGAATCCAATACACTGCCCCAAGTATAAATATTAGTTGCCAAATCCTTAACAAAGTCGCGCAATTTATCAAGATTATCCTTTAAATCGCCAATAGTTACAAGTCCGCCATTTTTGCCGCCATTGATAACTAAACTGTCAATTTCAATTTCGATACTTTCGTATTCTGTTGCGTATATTACTGCCCATTCTTCCGTACTTTCTATTTTTACGACTAAAACGTCCGTACCAATTTTCGGATACATCACAATGCCGGTATTTTTACCTGTAATCGCTCGGAGCCGGACATTAAAATATTCAATGCCGTCATCTTCTATCGAACAGGTGCATTTTTCTTTATCTACCGACTTTACTGTCGCCAGCATTGTTGGTTTTTCATCGCCGATAAATTTGCGCAATATCTGTCTTAATTCGTCATTCGTCATAATATCTTAATGTTAGTTTTTGTCGTCCGCCGCCTGTTCCAAAACTGCCTTCGACTGTTTCAACAAAATATTTTCCGTTCCGGTCGGGAAATTCTTTGTCTATAATTTCCGCGACCATACTTTTTTCAAAATGCGGCTCCAAAAATGCCGTTATGCTTCCCTTGTATCCTGAAAAATTTTCAAGCGCCGCCAATTGCTTGGCTATTTCCCTGCGGAAACTTTCGGGCAATCCGCTTCGTACTTTTACCTCTTTTGTGGAGGTATAACGCCACTTTCCGTTTTTTCTGCTTGCCTTTCCGAGTGTGTTTTTTTTGCTGCCGTCTGCACTTTTTTCGGTAATTGTAATTTGAATTTCGGTGTCGCTGATGTCTTTTTTCAACTCCTTTTCTTCTACCGTATTCCATTCGAGAAGCAATTTTTCCGTTTTTTTCTGAATGGCAAACTTTGAAGCCCCGACATATAGTGTGTCGAAGTCAAAAAATACCACACAGGCGCACTCTTTTTGAAACCACTCCAATACTTTCAAGCCCGGCGTTTTGTTAAATGTTACATTCGTCAGCGTAACATCGGGTATCATTTTTGACAGTTGTATGCCGGTTCCTTTTGTAAAATCCTGCAAAATCTGCTTAATCGTAGTTTTCGCGTAACTTTTTGAAAAAACAACATCTTTCAACAGGTAACTGTAACCCTCACAATCCAACGTGAGCGGTTTGCCAAAATTCACACGGCGGACAAATCCATTAAATACCGTTTCGTTTCTGTCGTTGTAACCAACTTTTATTTCTACGGTATCGCCCTCACGAAACGCTGTTTTGTTTTGGCTGCTATTCCGAACGTATGGTCGCAGTGGCAGCGTGATGGTACAAGTATCGGTAAAATCTGATACGCTGCAGCGCCACTTGATTTCAGACGGATTGATGCGCTGAAAATCCCCAATTGATATGTCAGATGTTAGATGAAACATTTTGCATTTGTCTTTCTATTTCTTCACTAAATATAAGTGTTTCCGCGAAATCCGTTTCACAAACAATTGTAAAAGGAGCGTGCCGTGCATCGCCTTTTTTCTCGTGAAATTCCAAACTTTCAATTACAACCGGACAGCGTTCTGTGCTCTCATTGCTGCCGTTGGCGATAAATAAATCGGAAATCACATTTTCTAAATTTACCACACTGCGGCTCTCATAAATTTCTCGAAGCGTAAAAACAAGGTCATCGGGGTACATACCGCGAGAACTGCCAATCAATACACCGTTGATGGTGAACACATAATCGCCAATAGCATATTGTTCTTTTACCGTTCCGATGCGCCGCGCCACCGGTGTTTTGATTATCGTTTTTTTGTTCGTTACCTTAATGGTGGCGCAGTCTATATCAATGCTAAGATTTTCATTAACTACAATTTTTATTGGGAAAAATACGGTTACGCCATAAACTCCCTCTTTTGCTATTGATGTGCCAAATATAGTACGCTGATTATACTTTCGTTTTCGGTTAGTATTATCCCAGTTCTCGCCGCGCCAGGCATCAGCAATTTCGTAATTTCCGCCGAAATAAGTTTTGTACAAATTCAATAAATCTACTGAAATATGGCTCATCCTGTTGCTCCTCCTAATAATACCCGCGCAAAAAGTTCGTTAAATTTATCCTCTATTTCTTTTTCGCCCTCGCTCAAACTGTTTGTTATAATATTGAGCGCATCCATAAACTTTTGAACGGTGATGTTTATAATTTTGGGACCACCGGAAGTGGTCGCTTTTTCTGTGTTATTTACGCCTTTTGACGTTTCAAGTGTTGATTTGGCAATGCTTTTTATTACATCTGAATTTTCCTGCGCCTCGCGCTTTTCTTCGGTGCTTCTTGCAGTTGCAACTTGAACTTGTGATTTTTGCGGAACTCCTTTTATTAGCCTGTAAGCAGATTCTATCGCCTCCCAAATAGGCAAAATGACTTTATCAAAAAGATTTTTCAGTGCTGTAATAATGCCTCTAAGCAGACTATACATTCCTTTTATTATTTCGCCAATAAACCAAAATATATCTTTCAACAGTTCCGATGTCCGGACAAATTCAACTACTTTTCCAACAATGTCTTTTATGTATTCCCAAAGCATTTGCGCATAAGGTACAACACCATTCATAAACACATCTGAAATCGTAGTCCAATAATCCGCAAAACCTCCTGTTTCGGATGTTAGAGATTTTACCCATTCAATTAATTGCTGAACGCCGTTAGTTATTGGGGTTAATAGGTTTTCAGCCAACGGAAGCAATTTATTTGCTAAATCCATTGCCATACTTACCAGCGGCATAAATGCCTGTCCGGCATTTATTTTGAACTCGTCCCACGCGCCCGATAGTTGCGCCATTTTTCCGGCAGGAGTTTCGGCGATGGTTTCGAGCATATTGTTGAATTTTCCTCCTTCACTCGTAGCATCTTGAAACGCCTGTTGAACATCTTTAAAAGAAATATTGCCCTGCGACATTTCTTCTTTCAACTGTCCGACACTTTTTCCTGTTCGCTGTGCCATTTGCTCCAGTGGGTTAAATCCGGCATTAATGAGTTGCAGCAAGTCCTGTCCGGTTAGTTTACCGGCTGCTCTGATTTGTGAAAATGCCAGTGTCAAACTTTGTAACTTACCGGCATCGCCCATCGACACATCGCCAAGCATTTTTAAGTTATCCAAAACTTCGGTATCTTTAAATCCGAAGCCAAGCATCGTTTGCGCATTTTGAAATACCTCGCTGCCAAGAATGGTGTTTTTTTGCAAATCAACGAGTTGTTTGGTAAGCGCCTGTCCGCTTGCATCGCTACCGGTTAGAACGTTAAATGATGTCTGCAACTGTTGGCGTTCCATTCCGGCGCTGATAGAATCTTTTACAAAATCGACCGCCGAGCCAAGAGCCTGTTGGATGCCGCCGCTCATCAAGTTTCCTTTTATCATATCCACGACCGAAAAACCTTTTGCCGCATCCTGCGCATTTTGGGCACTCGCACGAACATTATCGTAACTGTGCGCTAACTGCCGGTTCTGATTAATAAGATTATTAGTATAATTTTCTGCAATGCTAAAAGCCTGTCGGGCTGAGTTGCCGAATTGCTGCAACGGTGCGCTCGCCATATCTTTAAATTTCAATGCAAATTCTACTATATTCATAATCTAAAATCCTCGTTTTCCTACACCTTTTTTCCACCACTCAATCGCGATACCTGTACGGTAATAAAACAGTTCATCGCTCCATTTTAAAGCATCCGAGCCAAATTGCATTAATCCAAATACGGTTAATACTTCAAGGTCGCTAACTTCTTTTTCGCCTCGCTCTAAAGCCTGTAAAAATTGCTTTTTTTTAGCGTGGTTGTTTTCTGAACTTGCAGCATTGCCGATATGAAATAATCTTCATCATTCTGCAGTTCCATATCGCCATCAAGCCACAATTCACTGAGCAAATAGCGGGTTGCTTTTTCCAGCCCGATGTCAGGCGTTGCCGTCATTATGCTAAACTCCGACACCTCTGCCGCGGTAATTGGACGTAGAACGCAAATTTTGTCTTCTACCTCAATTACATTCAATTTTCGGGGTGCATACTCTTTTTCCCACTTGGCGATTTGTTCCTCGCTAAATCTACGCGCTATGAGTAAATCGCGCACCGTATTTTCTTCTTTTTTCATAAAAATTCTTTTTAAAGTGTTGTTGAAATCATATCCATTGCTACAAACGGCAATGTTGCTTCACGCATTTTGGCGTTTTGCTGCATTGCGTGAGCGTACTCTGTGAATGCGATACCGCGCACCAGTACGGTTGTTTTTTTGTCCGCAAGCGTTTTCTTGAACGATGCAGTCAGCGCGATGGCTTCGTGCGGCACTTCGGTAATGTCTTGAAATCCGGCTGCGTTTGCGGCTTGATTGAGTTGGTCAAGTTCAAAACCGAGAACAACAATGTTACCGGTAATAGTTTCATTGCCTGTTTGAATGTCGAGCGCTTTATTACCGGAGCCAAACAAGGGCTCTTTTTCAACCGCTTTCTTAAACTCAAAGCCGCGCAAACCTCTAATCACCCTGCCAAGCAGTTTTATTTCTGCGTGATGCCACGCACATTCTGAACTTCTAATATTTGAATTCATAATTTTTCGATTTAATCGTTAGACAATTGCACGGCTAAGCCAAGCGTTACGGTAATCCAAGTCAAGTAGCCCAACGGTTGCACCTGTGCGGATACTTTGAGGTTGGAAGTATTGATGATGTCCTGATTCGTAGCGATAACTACTTTAAATCCGGATGCTTGTTCGCTCATTGCGGCAAGAAGCGCAGAAGTAAGTATATTTTCCAAATCAGCGGCATCGGTACTGTTGATTGTTCCGTCAGGCTCCACTCTGATAGAGGTTTCCACGTATGGCAAATAAGCAGCCGCGATAACGCGCTGCGCCTTATCAATAACACGACCGTGTACAAGAATACGGAAGTCGCCTTTTTCCGCCATATTATCCACGCCGAAAAAGTAACCGGCAGCGCCGGGGCGGCGCATAAAAGTCAAAAAACCGTAATCGTGCAGCGTTTCCATATCCAAACGCTCCTCTATGCGTTGGCTTCCAACATAGATTTGCGGAACGGTAATCGCGCCATTTTGTCCGTTTCCAAGTTTGACGTGAGCGCCAAACCTGCAAGCGCGACCGAGTACGGTGCCGACAGCGGCAGAACCATCGGCGGCATCGCTGCCCAACACCACACCAATAAAACCATTTTCAGATTCATTGGGTTTGAACGTATTAATCGGCGCATTTTCATTAGCCACACGACCTTCGATAAAAATTCTTATCGGCGTGTTTTTCCTTTGCATTTCTTGACTGATAGGTTTTGAAGCCAAAACAGCCGCCTGTACGTCCAAATCAAGAAATTTCGTGCCGGCATCGTAACCGGCAACAGGCTTACGGGCAATCGCCACAAGATTGACTTCGCCCGCCGATTCGTTCAACAATTTCAGCAATCCGTCCGCATTGGTAGCGGCGACAATGTCCGACATCGTTTCCGTTTCGGCAGTTCCAAAGACATATAGTTGCTGATTGCCGCCAAGTTCTGCATAAAATTGACGTATCAATTTATGCAAAAACGGCTCGGCGGTTTCGGTATAGCCTTTTTGTTCGGCATCCAACAGGCTGTAAACCATCCGGACAGCACCGATATTTTCGGGTTGTCCGGCTGTGGCTACAATTGCACCGACACCGTCTAAAATGGCTATTGAACGCAATAAATTGCCGTTTTCTACATTGATATTTACTCCGGGTAATGACATTTTATTTTTCTTTTAAAGTTTCTTTGAACTCAGCAAACGCTTTCAAAAGGGTTTCTTTTTTATTGTCTGCCGTCTTTAATTCAACAATTTTTGCCCATATTTTCAGTTCCTCGTATGGGAGAGCAGAAAAGTCATCAGTCTCTTTGATTTTCAAAATAACCGATTCTTTTGTTTTTTCGCTTACGGGACCGCCAAGATGTTTTTCTTTTTCAACCTGCTCACGTGTATAGCGCGTTATTTCGCCCTTACCGTAACTTTGGGCGGCGCCACGTGTGTGGAATAGTTTCCCGCCACACTCAAATACCTCGTTGTTGTTCGGGTATCGCTCGAAATAATCTTTAATTTTTTCCATAAAAATATCCTTTAATTTTTTTATAAATAGTGATGAATAATAGCAAGATAAATATTGCACCAAGACAAATTAATACCACTTGCCACAAATGAAGTTTATTAACTTCAATTTCTTTATCTACATAAATTTTGTGTTCAAATCGAATGCTGTCGCGCTGCACAATCGTATCCGTTTTTATCCTATAAAACACATCTTTTTGGTATTTTTCGATAAAAACAGTATCGCCCATTATTTTCATAAAAACACTGTCTCTCCGGTATACAAAAATGCTGTCTTTTGTCTTGACTACTTCCGAACTGCGCTCTATGGCGTTGGTTGATTCAGTCGTTACTTGTTTCGTGCTTTTGCAACTCGTCGCGAATAGGGCAATTATCAGCGTGAGGACAATCGGCAATCTTATTAATTGCCTTGTTAAGTTTTTTAACTTCTCTCCTAAGTGCATTTGTTTCTTTTATTAGTGGTTCAACAATATATGTTTCGTTGGTTTTTAGAATTTTATCAGAATAATCCGCCTGCATCTGTTTAACCTCTTCGGTTGATTTTTTTTTACCGGAAAACCAACCAAAAACGAGCGTGATAATCGGCAAAACAACCTGTATTAAAATATTTGTCCAGTCCATAGTTACAATTTTATTTCTTTAAGCCATTTTTGCACATTGAACGATGGGCAGGCTTTTTTGTTATCAAATTCATTATGCCCTTTGATTTCCACAGACGGAAACCGCCTGTGTAAATCTTTGACATATTTTTCGAGAGCGGCAAATTGTGCAGCGGTGCGGGTATCTTTCGGCGTTTTGCCGTCAGCGGCGCAACCGCCTACATATACTATGTGACGGCTTACACTATTGATGCCTGTTGCGCCGTTGGTAATCTCCCAACTATCGACATTGGCATCTTCGTTGTTTTGCACAAGCCGTTCAACTGTGCCATCTAAATGTATTACATCGGTATATCCAACCTGTTTCCAGCCACGACCTGTCGGTGGAGGTGATAAGTGCCATTTGCGAATATCCGCGCCCGTTACTTTCTTTCCTTCCGGTGTCGCTGTGCAGTGGATTACTAAGTATTTCAATTGTGCCATTGTTCGTGATGTTTAATGCGTTACTATTGATATATGTTACGCCTATATCGGTCGGCGTTTCAAAGCAAATCACTTTTAGCGCGATATCGTTCCAACCGACATCTAACGCCTCGCACTGATAGGTTTCCGAAACTTGTCCCAAATTTTGCTTCGCTTCGGTTGCGTAGCAAAGACCTGACATTAGCAGCAATGCTGCTAAATACAATGATTTAAACATTCTTTTCATTTTTCTTTTGTTTTAATAATGGTTAATATTTAATCCGGCTCAACAACAGGAACCGGAGCCTGTACAATGGCAATAATTCCTTTCCAGTCTTGACGACGGCAGCGACCACCAATTTTCACAAGTGCGCTGAAAATATCGCCATAATATTGCGGGTCGTCCACATTTTGGAACGGCTTGATGTCGCCTTCCGCTCTTGCAACGCTACCTACTTGCCAACATAGCGATGCGAGGTTGCTGTCCGATTCGAGAGCCTCTTCGGGCGCAAGAAGCGTTCCGGCGGCGGCAAATGCCAAAACTGACGAACGTTCCATTACATTAAATCCTGCAAATCTTCCGACAATACCGTTTGCAAGGTCTGCGCTCGCTTGGAATGCAGCCATTTGGTTGGCGCTCAGTGAGTCAATGAATTGTTGGTACTGGTAACTTTCAATCATTGCGTATCGGTCTGTTTTGGCAACATTCGCCTTATTCATCATTGCCTGCGCTTTTTGCAATTCTTTGTAAGAAAATGCAAGACGCTGACCGGTTTGTCCGTCTTCCGGATTTACATCGGCTGCTACGCCGGTTGTGTTAATGCGTGCAGATTCCGGAATGATGTCGGCAACGTAGGCGCTTGTGCCGTTGTCGTACTTCAAGCCACGCACCCAGTTGAAAATCATATTGTCGCCCACAGATTCCACCAAAGTATCTACGTGGTCGTTCAATATGCTGTCTGTAAGGTCGTAACTGATTTCGTTCTTTTCGTGCCAGGTTACGTGCGTGGGATCGGTACTGAACACGTCAAGCGCGTAAGTAACAAAGGTATCGCCGCGGCGTACTGCCGTAGCCGGAAAGTCTTTGCGGTTTTTTACCACTTCGGGCGATTTGCCGGCTTGTGGAATGTGTACCACAGAGCCGCCAAGCACCTGTGAACTTTCGTCTGTTGAGTGCTGCAGGTGTGGGTTTGTTCTGCGAAGTTTCTCAATAATATAGGTTTGAAAAACTTCTACGGGAATTGCGCTGATTGCGCCTTGATTTACTACTGCCATTTTTTAAGCCTCCATATTTTTAAGTTGTTCATACAAATCGGGGAAATTCTTTTTTACTTCTGCGAGTTCGCCTTTCAAATACAATTCTTTGAACGTTTTGCCGATATATTTTTCGGGAATACCGGCGCCGGATAACGGGTTGCCGGTTACGCGCGTTTGCGCAGGCATTGCATCAACTAAGGCTTTCAAACCTGCGGGATTTACGGCATAGTCTTTTCCGAGTTTGTCGGAAAGGTCTTTACTCAACTTTCCGGCAGTCAAGCCGCCTTGCAAAATATTTTGCACTTCACTTGCGGTCGTTGCGGCTTTGAGGTCGGCGAGTTCTTTTTCCGCCGTTTCGGTGCGTTTGGCTTTATCTGCCAAATCTTTCAGTTTTGCGGTGATTTGCACACCGGTGGCGTTGTCCGCCAAGTCGAGCAAAGTAAGTTGCTCAACGGTCATTTCAATTTTATTCATAAAATTTGGTTTTTGTTTATTATCACTCAAGTCTTGTAAGACATTGTCTTTTTCGTCATAAAGTTGCGCAATAGCAGAATAATTGCCCGGAATATCCACAATCGAAGTCTCGCGGGGAAACCATTTTGTTACGGTTGGTCCCGTTTGACCTTCGAGCATTAGGTTTTTGTCATCGCTCAATTCGAGGGCTACAATTTTGCCTACCGATGCAGCGCTGTAAAATCCTTCTTCTATCTGCCCCGCCAAATTTGGAAAATCACTGATGTTCACGACCGGCTTTGCAAACAATTTATCGCCGTCAATGCGGAAATCTTCCCATTTTACGGCAACGCCACCATCGCGGTTGTGCATCAGAAATCCGATTGCGGGTTTAAACCTGTCGAGTTGTAAACCGGACGTAAGCATACGATAACCGTACATATTTACGGTTTCGTCCGTTAAGCAAAATTCTTTATCAATTTTTTTGGAACTCATATTTTTTCTATTTTGATGCTGCAAAATTCCCTATAAAAAATAAGCCATCAAAAAAGTACTATCATTTTGATATACATTTTTTTATGTATGGTTTTTTATAGGGAATTTTGCAGCATCAAAACGAAAATATATGGCGAAAGTAGAAACAAAAAAACGGCTTACAAAAGCCGAGATGGCAGACAAAAAAGAGTTGGCTAAATTGCTCTTTATGCAGGGCGAAATGCAAAAGGCAATATCCGAACGCATTGGCGTCAGTGAAGTTACCATTAGCAACTGGGCAAAGGAAGAAGCGTGGGCAGAGAAAAAAGCCGGTGCAAATATCACACGACCCGAACTTGTCAATAAACTACTTCTTCAAATCAACAATTTGATTGAAGATGTATCCAATTCGGAAGATATTTCATTGAAAAGCAAACTGCCCGACAGTCTTTCAAAATTTGCGTCCGTCATTGAGAAATTGGACAAAAAGGCAAATATTGTTGATACAATAGATGTTTTTATTGCCTTCAACAAATGGCTGCAATTCCGCAACTTGTCGAATGACGAAATCATTATCAACACTACCAACGAAATCAACGAGTATTTGGATACACACAAATCGGTTTCGGCGCAATTTATTGCCTCGAGATTTTCAAGGGTGATTAACCGTTACCAAGACTTATATATTTCGGAAAATATCAATAAACAGTAGGGGCGTATCGCATACGTCATATAATTATGGCAAAAAAAGTAGTCATAGATAAATATAAGGAATGGCAGGCGCTTTGTTTGGAAATGCAAGCAGACACGCCCGCGCTTATCAATGAAACGCCTGCCGAAAAAGCAGCGCGTATCAAACGCCTTGAAGCCAATCCCGAAGATTGGTTTGTCTATTACTTTCCAAAATATTGCACCAGCGCGCCTGCCGATTTTCATAAAAAGGCAACGGCACGACTTATCAAAAACGCCGAATGGTACGAAGTCCGGGCGTGGAGCCGCGAGTTGGCAAAGTCGGCGCGTGCGATGATGGAGTTTATTTATTTGTCAATGACAAAGCGCGTACAAAACGTGTTGTTAGTTTCCAATTCAAACGAAAACGCCTGCCGCCTGTTACTCCCATTTAAAACTTGCTTTGAGAAAAACAAGCGGTTAATTTCTGACTATGGCGAACAGGTAACTTACGGAAAATGGGAAGCATCGGAATTTACCACACAGGCAGGTTGTTCATTCCGTGCGCTCGGCTGGGGACAGTCGCCACGCGGAACACGAAAAGACAACGTGCGACCGGACGGAATTATTATTGACGACATCGACACCGATGAAGAATGCCGTAACGAAGATATAATGACGGCAAAAATCAACTGGATAGAACAGGCGTTAATTGGTACGCGCTCTATATCAAATCCTATTCGCATACTCGTGAACGGCAATATCATTCACGAAAACTGCGCTGTCAAGAAACTGAGCAAAAAGGCGGACAAATTCGACATTGTTAATATCCGGGACGAAAACGGGAAATCTACGTGGGCATCGAAAAACAAAGAATCGGATATTGACCGCGTGCTGTCGCTTATTTCCTACGAAAGTGCGCAAAAGGAGTATTTTAACAATCCGATGGACGGCGGCGACACCTTCCGAGACTTGAAAGACGGAAAAGTGCCGCGACTTGACAGTTGCCACGTGTGCATATATGCCGACCCGGCAACATCGAATAAAGATGTTACCAGCGGTTCGCACAAGGCGGTCGGAATTGTTGCGCAAAAAGGCTTTGATTATTTTGTGGTAAAGGTGTTTTTAGACACAATGAGCAACGCAAAGTTTGTTGATTGCCTGTTTGAATGCTACAACTATTGCCGAACACATAAGGTGGAAGGCGTGCGTGTTTATATCGAAAACAACAGTCTGCAAAATCCATTCTACGAACAGGTACTGCTGCCAATGATTTACGCCCGTGCCAACGAAACAAAGATTTTTCTACCCATCACCGGCGACGACCGCGACAAAAAAGATAAATATACCCGCATTGAGGGAACACTCGAACCTATCAACCGGCTGGGGCATTTGATATTTAATGAAGCCGAAAGCGAGGATCCGAATATGAAACGGCTAAAAGCGCAATTTAAGAATTTCACCCGCAAACAAAAACGAATGGACGGTCCCGATATGGTGGAAGGTGCAGTATTTAAACTGCGCGAAACGGAGGCGGTGGAATCAATCGGCTCATTTGAAAGTTTTAAAAAGGTAAATTCTAAAAGGTTTTAATATGTTAGTATCAGTAGAAGAATTAAGCAAAACAAGCCTGTACAGCGAAATAATCCAAAGGATTACGCGAGGCGACCAAGAAGCGGCAGAACTCCAAATACTCGCTGCCGAAAGCCTTGTGCGCTCTTATATGAGTAGGTACGATAATGATGCCATATTCGGAACTGACATCAGCGAACCGACATACACCGGCGCCGAAGTAGAATTAATAAAAAAGATGGTCAAAATCATTGCGTCTTACTACCTTGTTCGCTTGGCAAATCCAAATGTAAACATCGAACTGTTCCGCGCCGATTATGAAGATGCGCTCAAATGGTTAAAAGATTTACAGTCCGGACTTGTCAATCCCAATTTACCATATAAGCCCGACCCCAGCGTGGATACTGTTACAGGCGGCGTGTGGTACAACTCTTTACCAAAACAAACTAATTTCTTTTAAGATATGGCAAAACAAGATAAAAAGCAACCGGAATTAATTATCAACGATTTTACGCTCGTTTCGCCCGACCGAAACCGTAAAGATGTTGGCAAACTGAAAGCAGCCATACAACGGGCGGAAAGCATTCAACTGCCGAATCGCGTTGCACTGTATGACCTGTATCACGATGCCATTACGATTGATGGACACTTGAGCGGAATAATTCGCAAGCGCTTAGACAGCGTGCTAAATAAGTCGATAAAATTTGTCGATAAAGATAAGCGCAAAGTTGATGCTTTTGATACGCTAATATGGTCGAACAAGTTTAACCGGCTTGTGGAAATTATTTTAGAGAGCAAATTTTGGGGAATTTCCGGCGTGGAATTTATACAGGGAGAAAAGTTTGATTTTGAAGAAATACAGCGCAAGCACATTCGCCCGGAAATGGGCATTATTACAAAATCGCAATATGCTAATACCGGAATAGAAATTGACAGTCTGCCGTTTGTTTGGACGATTGGCGACAAGCGCGATTTAGGATTGTTACTGCAATGCTCAATGTATGCGATTTATAAACGCGCCGGCTTCGGCGATTTTGCCCAATATGTGGAAATATTCGGGCAACCGGTGCGCATTATTTATTACAATGCCTACGACAACAAAACCAAAGAAGAATTGCGGAAATTACTCAGTGAATCTGGTGGATCGCTGACTATGATGGTACCGGAGCAGGCAAAATTTCAAATGCTTGATGGAAAGGCAAGCAACGGGACCGGCGAACTACAAACGAGACTGATTAATGCCTGTAATGAAGAAATGTCTATCGCTATACTTGGTAATACAGAGACTACAACAGCGAGTAGTAGCAGTGGATATGCACAGTCAAAAACGCAAGCCGAACAACAATTGGAAATAACAAAGTCGGATTTGACCTTTATTCAAAATGTGCTGAACGAAGAATGGTTTTTAAAAATTCTGAAATCATACGGATACCCTGTTGAGAGTGGAAAATTTGAGTTTGAAATAGAAATTGACCTTGACACACTTAAAAAACGTCTTGAAATAGACGAAAAAGTATCAATGAAAGTCCCTTATTCTGATGATTATTGGTATGAAACATACGGCGTTCCGAAACCGGATAATTACGAGGAATTGAAATCCAAGCAGGAAGAACAAGAGAAATTAATGCGGGAACTTTTAAATAGAAAACAGGAAAATAACGAAGGCGACCATTCCGATGGTGATCCTTCTGAAAAAAATCTTTTTGACCGTATTATTGATTTTTTCGTCCCCGCCCCTCAAAAAAGGGGGGCAGTTTTAGGCTTCTAATAAATGATTTATATGATTTCGATTGTCCGCATTGCCACGATTTAAATGATGCCGGTACCGGATTTAGTTTTTCCGATGACGTTATTGCCAATGCGCTCGAAAACATCTACAGGAAAGAATTTAACCCCAAAACCGAAATAGAACCGGGTTTGTTCCGCGAAACCTGGCGGGCATTTAACCAAGCCGCCGAAAGGGGCTTTACCAAGGCACACTTTAATCCTACCGGCGCATTCGCCAATGAGATACGCTACAATAATGCTGTATTCTCAGCCTTTCGCGTGCATCGCCAACAAAACGATATGGCAGCGCGTTTGCTTGACGAGAACGGAAACTTAAAACCTTTTGGAAAGTGGGCAAAAGAAGTGCAGCCAATTGCCGACCATTACAATAAAACGTGGCTAAAAACAGAATACGACACCGCAATCAACCGCGCCCATCGCGCTGCTGAATGGAAACAATTTGAAGCCGAAGCCGATGTTTTACCAAATATAGAATGGCTGCCATCGACAAGCATAAATCCAAGCGAAGACCACCGCGTTTTTTGGGGAACAATCAAGCCGATAAATGATGTGTTCTGGTCGCATCACAAGCCCGGCGACCGTTGGAACTGCAAGTGCGGACTGCAACAAACGGACGAAACGCCAACAATCGGCACATATAAACCAAGCAAAAAAGACATTCCCGCACCGGGACTTGAAAATAATCCCGCCGAAGATGGAAAATTGTTTTCCGACAAACACCCTTATAAAACAGAAACTTATCCGGGAGCGGAAAAGGCAGTAGAAAAGTACTTAATAGAACAGACACGAATTTCCAATACAGAAAGAAAAAATACGGCAAGTTATATTGCATTTAAAAAGGCAAAGAACAACGCACTGGATAAAATAAAATCAAAGAAATGGAAAACAGAAGTTGTTTCGGCAGATAACATTCAAACCGGTCTTTATATCAATAGTAAAAAAGGCACAAAAAATTTATTAAACCACTCCATAAATAATGATGAAATAAAGGCGGCAATGTCTCTGCATAAAAACTTCAAATCATTAGAATTTATACGCATTAGTCCTTTGGGAGAGGGAAAAGATATGAATAATGTTGCTGATGCCGAAAATGTAGAGAAAAAAAGGAAAAATGGAGTAAAGCATTACAACATATATAAATATGTATATAAGGGAAAAACGCACTATATTAAAACACAGGTAAAAGGTAGGAAGGAAACTCCATATACTTTCACAAAAAAAACTGACATTATGCGGTGAGGTCAACTAACCCCGATGCAACAACGACAGTTTTTGAACTACAAAATTACAAAACATTTTTTAATTACCAAATAAAAACCGTTTAAATTTCATTTAAAAATTATGACCCCCGAAGAATTTACAAAATTCGTTGAGAAAAAAGCATCTGAAATTGTACAGTTACAAAATCGCATATTGCCTATTAAATCAGGAGTAATAGCAGTAGCACATTTTCAAAATAATTTCAGAAAAGGAGGTTTTGTGAATGATGGTTTACAAAAATGGTTACCTTCAAAACGTTTGTCATCAACTGACAAAAGCGCAGATAGAAAAAACAAAACGCTACTGTCGGGTAGTCCACACTTATTTAGCAAAGTCAAACACGTTCCCAGCAATGGAGAGGTACGCATCATCAACGCAGTTCCATACGCAGCAGTACATAACGAGGGATTGCGCGCCGGACGCGGAAGCGGATTTACAATGCCGAAACGCCAATTTATCGGCGAAAGCAAAGAACTGACGGACAAAATACAAAATCTTATTGAAACAGAAATAACAAAAATACTTAATTCATAAGGGCGCATTATGACCCTACATAAAATTCAATATTATGAACTCTTTTTTTGCTAACTTTTATTTAGACCTTTGCAAGCGTATTCGCACAGCAGTTCCGGTAATCCAATGGATAGAACAGGATTTCGGGCAGGACGTATTTGATAAATGGCGACCGAATGTTGCGTTTCCGGCAGTGTTGATTGATTTTCCAAGTGCGCAATATAGCGGCGAGGGTGGGTTGAGCCAGTTTGGCGAAGTATCTGTAAGCCTGCGGTTGCTGGTTTCGCCATTTTCACAAAGTTACGATGACGCACCTTTGGAGGTTAAAAAAGAGGCATTGCAGTATTTTGAGATTGAACAGCAACTTGTAGAGGCTTTGCACGGATGGACACCCGATGGAGGATATTGTCAGCCGATGGTGCGAAGTTCTATAACTTCAAACAACCGAAATGATATTGGGCTTCGGATTCGGAATTTGTCATTTACTACGGCATACGAGGAGGATTTTTAAAGAAATAAACGCCCCGATTTTTCGGGGCGTTCGTTTCTACTGTTCAACAAAATAGGTATGTTTTACTTTCCACTGTTTTAATTTAATTCCTACCCAAAATCCATAAATGCCCAAAGTAAAAATTGTTAGCAGTAACCATTTAATCCAACTGCCAAACAATTGCACTGCGGATCCGTCAAATGCAAGCCTTTTGCCGTCAATAATAGTATGACTTATTTCCCATTTATAAATCATACAAAATGCCCACGGAAGGCAAACGCCAAATGTAAGCGCCGTTACAATAACTCCTAATATTTGCCAACCGACAAATTGGAGTAAACCACCATCGAAATAAGATACTCTGTTGCTCATAATATTAGTTTTAAAATTAGACTGCAAACATAAATAAAAAAAGCGGAATAAATCCGCTTTTTTTTCAAAATAATTTCAATTGATTAGGATTTTCTTCTTTTTTTTGTTTTTCTTCGATTTTCAAGTACCGGAAAAAAGTAGCAGCCGACACAGGATTTTCAGAACGCGATACCACATTTCGCAATATCCACATTTTACTTCTATCCTGCCTGCCCGGTTCATAGTGTTGTTTTACCAACTCTTGAATCGCTGCCGCCCTTTTTATTGTACTTTTATTCATATCTTTCTTTTAAAAATTGATTAATCCCTTCGCTCGTTTTATTATCAAGCAAACAGCGGTATTTTTCCGTTTTCAAATCTTTCTCTACGAATCCGCCAACGCCAGCCTTCGGCGTGAAAAACAAGCGCATCATTTTGTTATCCGGCGTTTGATAAACAAAGCCGAAATTGTTCCAATAATTGCCCTCGCCGACATTAATGTCGTTTCTGCCGATGTAACGCCACGTGGGCGGTATTTTTATTGCGGAAAAGAACTGTTCGGGGGTTTCGGTTTTCATAAGTGCGCCTCTCTGCATTCGACAAATAACGGGCAGTTGTTACATTCTTTATTACCTAAATCATAAACAGGCTCAATCGTTTTATCCATTTTTTATTTAATTAAAGATGAAACACTCGCTTCCTATTTACTATATTCTGCATAGCCAATTCAAATGCAG
>JGI24696J40584_12961489_pt1 | contig 17874 bp, 15 predicted proteins | sample TergutCo191P4_FD_40584 | JGI IMG/M metagenome (IMG submission 40584)
GAGCAACTCGGTCAGGGCGTATTTGCTGCTGTACTTGCCCTGCTCGGTCTTCGTGCCGGTCTGCTTGACCTTGCGCTTGCTGCCGCGCCGGGCGAGTTCCTCCTGCGCGCGGTTCCAGGTTTCCTTGCCGACGATGGCGGGATGGCTGTCCTCCACAAAATATTGGGGCAGCTGGCCAACGTTGACCTCGACCTTGTGGGCGATGCAGTCGCTGACGAAGGTCTTCTGCAGCAGGGCCGATCCCATGTATTTTTCGTTGCGCAGGATGGAGGCTACCGTAGCGCTGCTCCAAATGGTCTTTCCCATTGGCGTGGGGATCTCCGCAGCGGTCAGCGCGCCGGCAATCTGCTGCCGGCTGCGGCCGGTGAGGAAGTCCTTGTATATCCGGCGCACGACCTCCGCTTCTTCCTCCACAATCTCGGGCTTGCCGTCCGGCCCGCGGCGGTAGCCGAGGAAGCTGGCGTAGCTGATGGCCACGTTGCCTGCCTTGGCGCTCTGCTGCTTGCCCCATTTCACGTTGCCGCTGAGGCTTTCGCTTTCGGCCTGGGCCAGGCTCGCGTAGATCGTGAGCAGGAACTCGTTGGACGCGTAGCGGGTGTCCAGGCCCTCCTTCTCGAAGATCACGCCGATGCCCAGGGCCTTCAGCATGCGCACGGTGTTCAGCGAGTCCACGGTGTTTCGGGCGAAGCGAGAGATACTTTTCGTCAGGATCAGGTCGATCTTGCCGGCCTTGCACAGCTTTATCATGCGCTTGAAGCCGTCGCGCTTTTCGGTCGAGGTCCCGCTGATGCCATCGTCGGCGAAAATGCCCGCGAAGCGCATCTCGGGATCCTTCATGATTTTGTCGGTGTAATACGCGCACTGGGTTTCGTAGCTGTTCTCCTGTTCCTCTTTTTTGGAGCTCACCCGCGCGTAGCCCGCCGTGTTCAGCTGCCGGTTGGCCGCCTGCTGCGTAAACTCAGGCTTGGCCGGAATTACCGTCACATTCATGGTCGTCTTCCTTTCCAACGATCTGTCCGTTTTTTAACTTGATTTGTACGATAGTTGGTTTGCCCAGGAGTGTTTGCCCGGCGACCCTGCTCAGGACCGCGGGAGAAAAAGCGGAGAGCGGAGCCATTTTCGTTAGCTCCGCTCTCAGTTGTTTGGTTGTGTTTTTCCGGTCGTCCAACCGGCTGTATTTCAAAGCCGCCAGTTCGAGGATGCTTCCCTTCACCTTGTCCCGGTCGAAGTCGAACCCCTCCAATTGGCGGCCGATCTCATTTTGCATGGCCACGATGTTCAGCGGTGTCTCCGGTTCCTCGGTCGGTTCCTCTGCCACGAGGTCCGGCTGCGCGATCAGGCGATTCAGGATTTCGGTCAGCGCGGTGTGCAAGCCGCTGTCACTGATCCATACCTTCGCGCCGCAGGGGCAAACCCAGGATTCTCTTGTTTTTCGCCGGGCATCGTGGATCCGCCGCATTTTCGCCCCGCAGGCGGCGCACACGACCGGGCAAGCGGGGCGCGGGGTTTGCCGCTCGGGTTGGTTGTTGCGCTCGCCCTTGGCCGCCCCTGCGTGTTTTTGCGTGGCCTCGTCGATGATGGGCGGCAGCCCGGTGGCACCGGTGTAGCGGGTGTCCTCCAAAATGCGCTTGACCCGGTTCTTGTTCCAGGCGCTCTCGCCGGGGAGGTATTCCACCTTGTCTGCCGCCAGAGCCTCGGCGATGCGCAGCAGGGAAGCCCCCGCGAGGTAGTCGGCGAAGATCCGGCGCACCACGGCGGCTTCGTCGGGATGGATTTCGGTGACGCCTTTTATTATGGTATAGCCGAAGGGGGCGGTGTAGCGGTTTTTCATGCGGCGTCCCTCCTTTTCCGGCGTTCGATGGTTTCCGTGAGCTCCAGGCCGCCGCGCAGGCGGAACCGCAGCTCGGTCTGCGAAACCGCGGCGATGCCCAGCACGATCTCCGCGAACAGATCCTCATTGAAAGCTGTCTGTGTTTCTTCTATAGCAGCGAGAGTGTCGTCCAGGGCGCGCAGGGCGGCAAGGGCGTCGTTGTTTTCGTCCTCGCGGAGCAGGCGGCGGCGCTCGGCCCGCAGGGCGTTCACCTGCTGACTGACCCGCCCGGTTTGGGCGGTAAAGTCGGAACTGTCGAGGATGCCCTTGTTGTGCAGTCTGGCGATGGTATGGCTCTGACCGTTGAGCTCCGCGATTTTTTTGTCCACTTCGTAGACCTTCTGCTGGGTTCCGCTGTGCCGTGCCTGCATCTGCTCCAGCTGGCCGAGCATGGGCGTGAGGATATATGCCCGGTGCGCCGCCAGCTTGTTGACCAGGGCGGTGAAGGCGTCATATATCAGGCTCTCTGACAGCTCCAGCATGGGGCAGCTGTCGATGGCGTCGTAGTGCCCGCGGCACCCCCAGTACACCTCGCCGCGGATGATTTTGCGGCGGAACAGCGATCCGCAGGCGCAGCGCAGTTTCCCGCTGAGCGGGCGCCGGCCTTCGGGGCCATGGCCTTTGATTTCACGCGCCTTCCGCAGGCGCTGGACGGCATGGTAATCCCCGGCGCTGATGATGGGCGCGTTGTAGCCCTCCACGTAATATTGGGGCAACTGGCCTTCATTTTTTAGCTTGCGGTAGGGCAGCGTACCCGTGTTGAAGTTCTTTTGGAATAGCGCGTCGCCGATATAGTGGGAATTGCCGAGGATGTAGTCGACCCCGGTCATGTGCCAGCGTTTTTCGGGGTGCTCGCGGCCCAGGCGGTTGACGATGGCCTGCTTGCCCATACCGCTGAGGAACCATTGGTATATCTGCCGCACGATGCCTGCCTCCGGCTCATGGACCACCAGTTCGCGTCCCTGTATGCGGTAGCCGTAGGGGGCGCTGCCCGGGAGAAAAGTACCGTCAGCCATACGCTTGCGTGTGGCCCACCGCTGGTTGCTGGAAATGGTCAGGCTTTCGTCCTGGGCCGCCATGCCGTGCATGGTGAGGACAAACTCGTCGCCCATGTTCGCGGTATCGAGATTCTCCTTTTGAAACAACACCGTAACCCCATAGCTTTTCAGCAGGCGGAGGGCCGTGAGAAGATCGCTGGTGTTCCTGGAGAAGCGGCTGACCGATTTGCACAGGATCCGGTCGATCTTCCCCCGCTTGCAGTCGGCGAGCATGCGCTGGAAGTCCTCGCGTTTTTCCGCGCTGGTCCCGGTCAGGCCCTCATCGGCGTAAATCTCCGTGAGCACCCATTCCGGATGGCTACCGACATGCTCGGTATAATACTTCACCTGCGCGGCATAGGAATGCTGCTGGTCGGAGGAGTCGCTGGAGGTCCGCGCGTAGGCTGCCATGCGCAGCAGTGCCGGCGCATGCTCGATGCCGGCGGGGATGGTCGTGATCCGCGGCATCAGACCACCCTGCCTTCCTTCAGGAGGCTGACCTTTACGCCAGCGCTGTTCAGTTCGTGGAGCAGGCCCAGGGATTCGACCATATTTCTGCCTAGACAGGTAAAGCCATCCACGAGCAGGTGGTCGATTTGGCCGGCGTGACCGGCGGCCAACAGGCTCTTTTTGCCGGAATAGAGCCGGACGGGTTCGCCGTCCCGCGGAGGTTGCGGGTGGTTGCCGACACGGGCGTAAACCGCCACGCGCAAGGGATTCGGAGTTTGCTTTGTCATTTGATTTCCTTCTTTCATGTTGATCTGCCTTTCGGCACGACACATCATATCACAAGGGTTCGAATCAGTCCATAGGGTACGGCAGATTTTACGAACGCAACATATCTTACAGAATAAGGCTGGGCCGGTAGTGCTGCTCGCTGAGCCTGCGGATACGCTCCAGCTCTGCGGCGGTGATGAGCTTGGCCTTTTCCAGTTGCTTGAGGACGTTGACGCTCCAGACATAGCAGGCGTCGGCGATGAGCTGGTCGTTCATTTGGCTTCTCCCTCCAGATAGCATCTCAGCTCGAGGCTGGTATGTATGGCGCGCTCAATCTGGCGCATATTGTTCTCGCTGATCACGCAGATGAAGCGGCGCAGCCTGCTCTTATCCACGGTCCTGATTTGCTCCAGCAGTACAATAGAGCCGGGGTACAGCCGGGGGTTATCCAGCGGCACGTGCAAGGTATGGGCGCCCTGCTTGGGCCGGCAGGTGATGGGCGCCACGATGGTGGTGGGGCTGACCAGGTTGCCGACATTATTCTGGATTACGAGGCAGGGACGTCGGCCGCCTTCCTCGCTGCCGACTACGGGATCCAGTTCAGCGTAGTAGACATCGCCGCGCTTAATTTCTCTTTCCATGTCGATTGTCCTTCTTTGGAAATCGCCAGGTGGCATGATAAATCACACCACCTGACGTAGTCGTTTTGCGTTTCGTCCAAATTCGCCCTCGGCCCCCTGGACATGGAAGCGTGCGCACGCTTCCGGGCATCTAGCAAACGGCTTGGCAGCCTTCATCGGAATTCCACCGGCCCCCTCACGGAGCCCGCAGTCTGGCCCTTGGGCTCGACTCTGCGGAAGTATCATTATCACCTTTGCCTGTTATGGCCGTCCCCGGATTGCCGGTCCGGAGTTGAAGCTCTGGCCGTTGGTCGCTCCCCTGATGGAGGATCATCGCGTGGTCGCTTACGTAGCTCGCCCTGTTTCACGTGTGTCCAGGCGGCAAAGGCAACGTATTTGCTAAACGGAACTATTCTGTTTTCAAGTTACGGGTAAGGCCGTTTCATTCGCCTTACACCTGTATTGGTAAAAAATCGGCCAACTGCACGGAAAAATTTCTAATTTTTCAAACAATTCTTCAATTTTCGAAGAATTTTCACCTTCTGGTCGTGAACCGTCATATACGGCATCTCCAGTACCTTTGCGGTTTGGCGCTCGCTTTTTCCCTCGAAGAAGAGGATTCGAAGCAGATTGCGTTCATCGTCTGCCAAGCAGGCCCACCCTTGGCGCAGATCCTGCAAGGTCAAATCTTTAGCAACCAGCGACGCAGGATCGTTCGCTTCGTGTTCAGAACGAAACTCATCAAAGTTTTCGTAGGCGCCGTCCTGCCCGCCTTTCAGCGCTGAAAACGGAGTTTCATGATCGCGGAAGCGGATATCGTTATAGTCCATGCGCCAGCCGCTGCGCCGATAGCAGTTATAGAGGGCTTCATCGACCTCGACGGCCACCATCTGCTTGGTGGACGGGTTGTACACGCTGAGTATGTAGTTTTCCTGTGACATTTTCTGTTCTCCAATCGTTTTGTTGTGGTTGCGCGCAAAACGACCGGAGAGGGCGGCGAGTGCCCGGCACGGAGCCGGAGATACCGCCAAAAAGAAAAAGAGCGCGGATAGCCTCTGGAGGCCCCCACGCTATTACAAACTGATTCACACATACCGGGCAATCGGCACATGGAGAAAAAAAGAACCGCGCTCCTGTTTGGGAGCGCGGTCGGGATATTCGGTTCGCCTTTAAATCGCCTTTGCTTACGGCCCATGACTTCCCCGCTTCGTTATAAAGCGGTGCTTTCCCAAACCCTCCGCCATGAAAATACCAAACATTTTAATTATGGCAGGTTTTCACTGGACTGTAAAGGCCGTAATATTTGGGAAATCGTCTTAGCTCATGAATTGCGTGGATTGCTGCATTGAGGGGTTCGAGTCTCTCTGTCGCCACTGTGAAGAAACGATAACTTTGTCACGTTGTCGAACAAATGCTTTTGCGCAAATCCCTTGGGAAAGCGTTAACTAGTGGTGCAACTTGCTATCCGCTTATGCTTTTGCATGGATCAACACCTATTTGCTCGAAGCTAGAAGACCATGTTTTGTAAGCACTTTTCCAATTTTTTTGCCGCCCGGCAGGATTTCCAAGTCGATCTCGCTTATGGCGTGGGTAAGCAGCATAGAAACTGCGTAAATCACCACAGCCGTGCCGATTGCCGCCACGACCGCCAGCAGCAAGAGCATGCTACTACTGGAGATAAAGCGTGGCAGGAAGCGCTGTGCCAAGCTATTGACGAGGTAGGCCCCTCCAGCGCTCAAGACCGCGCAGAACAGCGGCTTGATCAGTACAGAAACTATTTTGACTTTTGTCTTGGTCACATGTAGCAGTACGGTCAGGTTCACGCAGACGATAACGACATAGAACAGGATGGTGCCCCAAACGGCACCCTGGACATTAATTTCGGGGCGGCTGACGAGCAACATGTTTACACCGATTTTCACAAGAACGCCCGCAACAACGGAATAAGCGGACACCTTGGCGCGGCCAACGCCTTGCAGCATGCTAATGATTGGCGTGCTGACTGCCATGAGCGCCGTAAAAATTCCGAACCACATAATAATCGGCCCAGCATGTGCGGCATTGCCTGGGTTGCTCTTTTCGTAAAACAGTAGCATGATCTCTTTTGATAGCACCGCCATGCCGAAACCCGCAGGCAACCCGATCATCATAGCCGTGCGCAGCACCTGGTTGATGTTCTTTTGCACCGTATCTTTGTTACGAGCGGTCCAAGCGGCGGAAATGGCAGGCAGGGCCGAAACCCCCAGCGCCGTGACGATGGTGGGGATCAGCGTGCGGAAGTCCAAGGTGTTGCTATACATTCCCCAAATCCAGGATGCATAGTCCTTAGTGAAGACGTCGGCGTAATAAATATTCTTTATATCTGCCAGGTGGTTCTTCACTACCCGGTCGAGTAGGTAGTTAACGTTGATGGTGTCGATGACGTTTGTCAGGGCTAGGATTGACGAACTGATGACCATGGGGATGGCCACGTTAATCATCTCGCGCAGTAGCTGTTTGCGAGACGGGGCTTTCGGGGCTCCGAGCAACATGCTCCTGGTAATATCATCGCCCTTGAATTTATGCCTTACCCAAAGGTAAATCAAACCAACGATCGATCCGGCTGTGATGCCCAGGATCGCGGCGGCTGCCGCCCATGGCCAAAGTTGGCTCTCCTCGTAGCCCCACCGCGCACCTATCCCCATGACTAAGAAGGCCAGAGCAAGGCCCACCACCATTTTGAGTATGGCCTCAATCACCTGCGAAAGCGCCGTGGGGATCATGTTGCGCAGGCCCTCGTAATACCCTCGGTAGGATGACATGGCGCAGCAGAAGAAGATTGATGGGGCGATGGCTAGCATGGACGGCAGCGCGTTCATGCCGCCTACACTGATATTGTGTGCAAAGGGATAAGCGATGCCTAGCATCAGCAGCGTGCCAGCAAGGCCCGTAAGCAGGAACAATCGTCGAGCAATGGAGTGGATCTCCTTTATGTCGTTATAGAGGCCGAGCGTCATACGCTGGGAAACCATGCGCGCCACCGCGATGGGCAGTCCTGTGATAGCGATGGCGTAAATGGGCGTATAAATTTCATAGGCGTTGTTGAAATAGCCACGGCCGGTCATGCCAATGATGTTGGCAAGCGGCAGTTTGAACACCAGGCCGATGACTTTGACCATGGCCATGGAAATGGTCAAGACCATCGCACCGCCGAGCATGCTCTGGCGTTCCGTCGCGTTAAGTTTGCGCATTGAGCGTTCTCCCTATCATGCTTTTCTTCTTCCTACAACGGAAGGGTAAGTGATATATATATTATACTATATGCTATGCTAAAAAGCAAGAATTATAATTTATCAATCTGTATCCACTTCTGCATTCTCTGCTCATGCACGTGTAACGATAGGGATCAACCACCATGATGAGGTTAGGTTAGCGGGAAATCCTATTCACCATTTTGGTAATTCTCTGCCTGCTTTATAAACATCTCATAGTATTTTCCATGGGCCATCATCAATTCATCGTGGGTACCACTTTCTATAATCCGTCCTTTTTCCATATGATAAATTATATCAAAATTCCGCACAGTGGAAAGACGATGTGCAATCATGATGGTGGTAGCTGTATTGGATACGTCTAGGATCGTTTGCATTAGCTTGTATTCGGCTAATGGATCAAGCGCGGATGAAGGCTCGTCCAAAACCAACAAGCCAAATGAGCCAGAAAACAGTCGCGCCAACGCGAGGCGCTGTGCTTCCCCACCGGAAAGCGCGACACCATCTTCTGTGAATTCGCGCGAAACCATTTTGCTAAAGTCATTGTCAGCCTTTTCGAGTACGGCCTCCAAGCCAAGTTTTTTTATAACAACCATCAGTTCTTCGTCCGAAGCATCATTGTAAGCTGTAAGGTTGTCGCGCAGGCTCATCGCTAGCACACGAACATCTTGGAATGCCACGCCAATTTGCAGCCGCAATTTATGAATATCGTATTCTTTGATATTTATCCCGTTGATCAATACCGCACCGTCTGTTACATCATACAGGCGCAAAATAAGCTTGACCAGCGTTGTTTTGCCTGCGCCATTTTCTCCAACAATCGCAATTCGCTGTCCCTGGGGGATGTGCAAATCCAAGCCTTCAATACAAAAATCGGCATTGCTGTATCTGAAGGACACATCGCGAAACTCAAGCCTATATCTACCTTCCGGCGGCGAAAGTGCGTCCGTGCGCGGAGGTTCGATCTCTGATTTCGCCTCAAAGAAAGCTGCGATGCGTTCACCATAAAGGGTGTTTTGCAACAGGGTTTGCACAACGTTGCTAATGGAACCCAAGTTTGACGAAAGAGTGGCAGAAGCAACACTCAGGGATGCATACAACCCAATTTTTGAAGTATCGCCATCTATCACAAACAAAATAACATAAGCCAGCACACAGACCATTTGGATCGGCGAAACAACACTTTGCGCCAGATAAAACGGCAACGTTTTTTTCATAAAAGAGCGATAAACCGAATGGAAACGCTCCATAACAACGGAGATTGTCTGTAAGAATTTGAGCCCAGCTCCAGAGGACCGCAACTCGGCAGCGTTTTCTTTTTGCTTTAACACGCGGCTTACGTATTCAAACGGACGCCAAGTTTCGGTTGACTCAACTTGAAAATTCGCTTCGGGTTTCAATGTTGGCAACCCTGCTACCGCGCTAATTAGAACAAATGCCAGAGTTACGCCAAGCAAAGCAGGGCCTGCCATGGCAATCACAGTGCTCATAGCAGCAACGGTTATTAATCCTCTCAGCGCTTCCGGAAAAACCCAAATCGCCATACCGGCCTGGCTCGGAAATTGTTCTTGCGCAAACATAAATTTTGTAAAAAAATCAGGATTGTCGTAATATTTGAAATCAGTAAAAAGTGCTTTTTCGTTTACATCATTGCGGATCTGATTGTCGATTTTTATTTGCATAGGGGCAGCGTATATCATGTCGATCAATTTTTGCATCCCTGCCACCAGCACAACACCGATCGCATACAAGCCAATGGTTAAAAATATTTCGTTTCGCTGCGCGCCTGCCATAACCGCATCAATTGCCTTTTGTGGCAGGAGAGTCGTAAGAAATGTAGAAAAAGGCTGAAAAATCGCCGCCATTGCGATCGTAATAATCATATAGGCTTTTCCATATTTCCAGTATGGTTTTAGCAAAAAAAAGACGTAACGCAGTCTGGCTAAACCTTTGAGCTTATTTTCTTCCACAATAGCACTCTCCTTTTGAATATATCACGGTCGCTTCACATGCCATACTTGCCAAATAAATACTGGGGCAGGAACTACCCTTGTGGCTGGCATAAGCTTTTTAAAAGCTGGCGCATACTTTATTCACTGGTGGTTAATTCGTGTTCTTTTCAATTCCCGATAAAATAGTCGCATGATTTTTGGCTCCTCTTCTCGCAATTTGCATAACTTATTGCAGATTGAGTCAATTGTTTTTTGCTGATCATGTTTAGCAAAATTGCACTTCAGAGCGATCATTAATATTTGGTTTGCAAGAGTAACGATTTTCTTATATTCCCTTGCGGCATCACCATCGGGGGATAAATCAATCATCATTTGCAAAAGTAATTGTTTATGCTCTTTCAACACCTTTAAAGGTCTAAGATCAAACTCTCCCACGCCTTTGCTGTGTTTACGCCGAAAGACTGTCGCATATTTTCGATAAATGTTTGCGTTGAATATGAATGGAAGAAGATTGTAAGCATATAAAAATATATCACGTTTGATTTTTTTGAGGTTGATAGGCGTAATACTCAAATCCGTTGGAACTTTAATTGTCCATTTGCTGTTTTTTCTATTTAAAGGAAGCGATTGAATAAAATCCTCAAAACTTATTTTTACAACCTTATAAATTAATGCCCCCTTATCAAATTCATCAACATACCCAGCCGCTGTAAAGCTATTCTCATCATACCCGAATAACAACCATTCATGAAACCAGTCAAACTGTTCACTGAAATTTGTGATCATTTTATGGTTGAGGTAAATTATGATGTACTTATCTTTGTCAAGAAGACCTTTAAAAAGAGCAATCGGATCATCAGTGTAATCTTTTATACTTTCGCTTGGAAATAATTTCCCTACTTTCCCTCCCCCGGGAAAACCCTCAAGAAAAATCAAATAATCCAAGCGCCCACCGTAAACCAAAGTAGTAAAATGATTGTATAACAACCCCTTTACATTATAGCCACGGCTCAATAAAATTCCTAAATTGTACCCATAATAAGTATAAGAATTAAGGGGCACTTCAAGCGAAAAAGGCAGTTCTTTTTGCATACTCACAACGCTCCAATCCATATTCCCATTTTTTCTGCGCATTAAGCAAAATGGGTTAATATCTGTTCCCGCTAAGTGTAGCTATAAAGCAACGCATTATGATAAATCTTATACGAATATTTCTGTACTGTAAGGTAATGTTTTCTTCAATACAAAGCTATTCTTCCTTTTCGAGCTCGGCGAGCAAGGTTGTCATTAATTCTTTGGCAAGAGTTTCACTCCCGAGTAGATATGTTGGAATATGAAATGTCTTTTCTACGCGTGTCTTGAAAAATTCAAACTCTTCATTTGTAATGTTGCGCTTTCTTTCTGTTTGTTCGCCATCTTCATTCTGTGTGCAAAGAGGAAACAAAACAAAGGCTAATGTCTGTGTTTTGGTAAGAGCATCCAAAAAATTAATTGTTCGGCGGATACAATCGTCATCGTCTTGCAGGGAAAGTGTCACTACAGCATAATCAGGTTTTACGCCTTGCAAAAACGCGTAGGTATGCGTACAAAAACACATCTGGTTTCCGAACGCTTTTGGAACCGTACCCATTTGCGAACCAACAAGGATTATATCCGGATTTTGTTCACTTACCTTCCGTAGCAAATCATTGGAATAACAAATTTTAGCATCCTCGTCTGCATAGATTGAGCTATGATATCCCATTGGAAATACATAGTCCATTCCAAACAGAAGAGCATTCGGCTCTGTTCCAATTTGACCGACTTTGCAATCATATTTTTCAAATTCTTTGCGCAGCATCATTTGTATAGTAAATTTTCCTTGTTGTGAGCTTGTTCCATAAACACCAATAATCGGAATCGCCGTTCTAGTAAGACGACCTCCGCGATATGAAGGAATGTTGTGCAGAAAAACAGCTGGGAAATACACTCGTTCATCATCGATATCAATTCCAGTAATATTGCTCAAATCTTCAAAGGCATAAATGTTTTTCCCTTGTTCTAACGCTTCTGAAATTAATTTTCTAATCCAATCAACATCTTTGAACAATTCAGAAAGTTCGATGATGCAACCTAAAATTAAAGTTTCAAAGGAATCCCAGTCAATAGCATCTATATTCTTGATGAAATATTCTGGAGCACCATCATCGTTAAGTACATCCCTCGTTGACCGACCTATGCGAAAAGAGTGCTTGACATCATATATATCAACCAATTCAAAAGGCAAATCTGCCGCATAGCGCACTACACTATGGATTTCTTTGTTGCAGGGAAATGCGATTGCCTTTTTTATCTTGAACTTAGGCATATGTGGGCCCACACATTTTTGCTCGTTCTTCATCACTCCAAAATCCCACCTGAAGCAGTCAAGTACATTCTCTATGTTTTGTGCGCCTGCATCTTTATACTTAAGGGCTGCAGCCGAAACAAATGCGCACAAAAAGCTGCTCCCACCTATACTTTTATATTTGCTATGTTGCCAAGGCACGCGCATGCGTCTATATGAATCTAAAAGATTGACAACAGAATCATCGACTGCAACCAAGCCTATACTAGCAGGACGAAGAGAATCTATCGCGACGCCAATTACCCAATCAAATGATGCGGGATATGTTAGCGCCCCATCGTTTTCAAAGGCGGAGACCAAGACAGTACCTTTTGCGGCTAGCCGCTTAGTTATTTCAATCATATCTTGCATTAGCGTTGGCGCATCAACGGAGCAGGAAATATTGATTATTTTCGCTTCAAGGTATTCATCTATGTATTTAAGAGCTGCAATCAGACGACTTTCGCTGCTGGAAGGTTTGCCATCCACCAGATCGAAAATACGTAAACACAGAACAGAAGCCTGTGGATATTGTTCTTTAATTAAGCCAACGACAGCCGTCCCGTGTCCAGAGATATCAATACTATCATGGACAGGCTTACTCGCACCGCGAGGTAGATGCTCGCAGTGAATATCAGAATACATGGACAATGCGGGGTGAAGAATATCCACTCCGCTATCCAGGACAATCACATCAAAAATCATTGTTACCCCTCTCAAAGGTCGCACGGAACAGTGCATTCACCGTTCCGTGCAGATAGAAAAAACAACGTTCCACCGCTTCAAAAAAGTTTTGTTATTTCCAGGCCGAATACGGCATGGAAAGCGAGTCTTCTAGGGTAGGCGGCGATGAACGACATAGGCCACCGCTTTGAAGGGGTTTGCCATCGTGCGTAAAGAACGTACGGAATTTGCCCTCCTTGTTCAAGCAGTCATAATAAGTTGCTTGCAGTGTTAAGGGCGCTTCATTTCTGTTGAATTTCATTTTCTCACCTCCTTTTGACAGAGTTTGCCGGATTTAGATGCGGATACGAAAGTTGTTTATTCTCTAAATAATTTAGGCTAACATCTATCTGTCTTCCCGCTTGAGTAAGTTCGCCAGAGCATTCAAGGATTTCAGATTATCCTCGATGAAAATTTCCTCAGTTAATTCAAATCCAATACTCTCCTCAAGTGTTACCGCAAACATGATAAGTTCAATTGAATCATTTATGTATTCTCGGAGATCAAAGTCCTGCTCCGATGTTTTTTCAGATTCAGAAAAATTAATTCCAAGCCCTTCTAATGCGTTAAAAATTTTATCTCGCATCAAACTCAACTCCTTCCAGCTGATAAAAATTACCGTTTTTTTCACGCATACATAAATCGCTATTTAGCTTTTCAAAAATCTGTGGGCATTCCGGTTCCTCCTCATACCCCTCATCCATGTACTTTGTTCTATAGCGCCTAAGAATACAGCTATAGGAACGATAGCAACCAATAGGAAGCAAGAAGCATTTAGTGCATTTTTCATGGATCTTGGGGTGTACAGATGATGTCCACTTTACAAGCTCAAACTCATCCAGATAGAAGTCATCTCCTGAAAGGTTTCCGATTTCAGGAAAATTTGATCGCGTTTGCTGTGCACACTTTCCTATGCTTCCGTTTGCTTCAATTAAAAAGGAATTATTTTTATCAACATGACAACCTGGATTAAAACAGATACCCTCGCCCGCACCAAGACCACCGCCGAAATCCAATGTTGTATTTAGTTGGCTAATAAGAGAGTTCATTTTTTCGGGTACGTTATCATCCTCAACTAATAGATTATTCCTATAGCTTTCTATGCGTTCTCCACCCCAGTCAGCGGCTACGTTGAACGATATCTGAAAGCGAGTGTCTCCGCCGAAAAGTTTTTCCATTTTTCGAATATAGCTCTCCATATCAGAGAAACTCTGCTTCGTGATATTTGTTCTTAGGAGAATTTGAAAATTTTTGACCTTAATCGTTTCTTTGATTTTTAAAAGATTGTCCATAATCAAATCATAGGAAGAACCACCACCGACAAGTGGACGTTGCATGTCGTGCGTCTCCCTCGAGCCATCAATAGTAATTTGATAGATTAGTACTCGATACTTTTGGAGTTCCCGGAGCGTTTCTAGCGTCAACAACGTTCCATTAGTTGTCATGCTTGCTGTATATCTCTTTTTCTCAGTTTTGCAAATTTCTATAAATTGTGCTGAGAGATTGCGAATCACATCCATTGCGACAAGAGGCTCGCCGCCAAACCAAGAAACATAAAGACCAGTACAATGACGAAGCCGTTTCTTTACAAACTTCACAAGATTTCTCTGTGTTTTTTCTGACATGATACCACTTTGAAAATCCTCGTAGCAGTACACGCAACGACAATTGCATTGATGCGTAGGTAGAATCGTGAGTTCTAGAAGCGAGCTATTTAAAAAACGTTCGGTCATGCTATGAAGTAGCGCATGCTCATCCGCGTATGAGGGAACCAGATATTGGGCCTTTGCAAGCAAGGGATATTCAATTCTTTCTCTGTCGACTGTTTCTTCGCTCAAAAGTTGTAGTACCTTGTCGGAATTTTTAGCCAAAGCTTTACATAGCACCCCTGAAAAGGTATTGTAGATTAGAAGATCACCAGCATCATTAAAGGTTGTGTAATTGAATTGAGATGGCTTGTAAAATTCAGCTTTCACATTTTAGTCCTTTCTTTCTCTTGGTGAAGTAATTCTAGTAATGCTACTCGTATGGTTTCGCGTTCCGCCATCTGCGTTTGAATTTCTAGCGAAAGCATCTAATAAGCACAGCTGTCCAACTTGTCTGGCAAAGATCGGAGCTGTGTATGTGTGCGGACTTGCTTTCGTTCCAAACGTCTACTTTCGGGACATCCTCCATCGTCTAGTAGCCCAAGAGAAGGGAACACTTTCAAAAAAGCTAAAAAATCAAGCTGTTGAAGGTCTTGAATCGCCATTTGACCAAAACGGCTGACGGGTAATTCTCTCAGAAGCGTAGCTCAAAGCGGAGCCGTGGGAGAAAAGGACTTGTCCATCTGCTCCATCTGGCTCCGCTTCAACTCCATTGAGGTATGCACGTAGCGATCCAGCGTGATTTTCACAGAGCTGTGTCCAAGGATTTGGCTCAGGCACTTGATCTCAAGTCCCTTCTCAACCCAGTTTGACGCGAAGGTGTGCCGCAGCGCGTGAAAGGGTATGGCGGCAACGCCGGATTGCTTCAGGTAACTCTTGAATCTGTACTGCATTGCCCTGGGTTCAACGACCACGCTTTTGCTTCTTGAAAGAAAATGTGCGTCTGGATTTTGGCCGCAGGCAAACTTGCGCAACATATTGACCAGTGTTGTGGGCAGCGGAATATCTCTCATGGAACATTGGCTTTTGGGTGCAGTCACTACAATTTTCGTTTTGGACGTGGCCGAAAGCGAATGATCCTGCAACCGCTGCATGGTAGAACGGACATACAGCACATTTTCCCGCAAATCTATATCTTTCCATGTTAGTGCACAAAGTTCGCCCACGCGAATGCCCGTTTGCAGGCACAGCAGCACGCCCAATTTGCTCAAATCTGTATCTTGAAAAAGGCTTGTGGTCAAGCGCTGCTGCCCATTGGCGCTGAGCGCGGCCATTTGCGGCGCAGGGTTTCGGATTTTGACTTCGGGCGTTGGGAATTTTGCATAGCGGAAAACCTGCTTCACCACCGCCAGCATGTCCGCAACCGTTTTGGACGAAAGGCCTCCCGCGCCATCCAAGCGGCCCTTTTCCAGCTTGTCAGCCGCGAATGCGTCAAGCACTTGCTTGCTTATGTGCCTCATTTCCATCTTGCCAAGGCTGGGTAAGATATGCTTGTCCAGAAAATCCGCATACTTATTGTATGTAGATTCCTTGATGTTCTTCCTGGTGCTGGCCAGCCACTGCCGCGCCACAAGACCGAAGCAATCCACTGACGGTGAATTTTCTTCCTGGGACTGCTTCTGCGCCAGCAGCGCCTCGGCGCGTTTTCCGAATAGCTTTTTCTTGGTTTCTCCATAGGTTTTGCCGTAAACGGAACCGTGCTTTGGCCTGCCATCGGCACTGCGGCTTTTGACGTAGCGCCCTTCCCAGCGGCCATCCTTGCGGCGGTAGATGTTCTCTCCTTTGCGGGCCATGTCTGCCCTCCTTCTATGACGGTAATTTTGACGGTTTATTCGCTCCGATGCCGTGCTTGTTCTACTAAATAATACAAAAGGGAAGCGGTTTTCCCTAACCGCTTCCCAAGCTGCCGTGGTAATAAATGGGACATTTTGAATTTAATGGAGAAAATGGAAAAAATTTCGCGAACCCTCTTGACATTTGTCAACACAGACACTATAATAAAAGTCAAGAGCACTCTAAGGTTTGCCTTTCTTCGTGAAAGATGCTCCCGAAAGCGCTCTCGCCGAGTGGGCTACTAGACGATAAACAAAAGCAAATGCCAACGCTCAGTTCGTTGGCATTGTTTTGTGTTTATTCCCTATGATTCTAATGCCCGTCTTCGGGCGTACCTCTGGGCTTGCTTGCGGCGTGGGCCATCCGCCGTCCTATTCATGGTCATCCATATGCTAATCTTCCCACTCGTCTGGCTCAAAGAAACTTATCAATGTCCAATACAGTTCCTGCGGTTCGTCGTGCAGTTGATTGTAGAAGGTGATCTCATTATCGCTGCCATCGTTCAGTTCCAGGTTCACAGACCAAATCAGTTCTCCCTGGGGAGTCGATTCTTTCGGCTCCTGTGGGATATCCTCATCGTCTTCCTCGTCATCATAATCGCGGAATTCTGGCAAGATATCCAAGAATGGATCTTCTTCATAAACACTGTCACTCAAGTCCTCTTTCCAGAAAAGGATATCCCACTCATGGATCAGCGACTTCAGGAACTTTTGCGCAATATGCTTTTCCACGACGACCTGCGTTTCGCTTTCCTGGGCATAGTCTACGAGGCGAAACGTGCCGTCCTGGTCGGCGAATACGCGCACATGCGTAGGGTGTTCATCGCCATATTCGTCCCAAACATCTCCACGCAGATAGAACTCCAGAGAAAAAACAGTCAGGCCCTTCTTTCGTTGCCCTCGTTCGTAACGCTGGAATTTCAGACGGTGAACCTCGCGAGCGGCCCACTGCACCTCGGGCCGGGGATCGTTCAGGCGCTTGCGCAGCCATTGAATCTCGCCGTCGTTGATGTGCCGCATAGCCATGCTATCAATCCTGCGGATCGCTTGTTGAGCGTTGCGTTCTGCAACCGGCAGCGCGGCGCAGGCTTTGCAAATGCGCGAAGCATGGCCCTTGCCGGAGAATTTCTCGTTGGCCTTGTGCTCACCGCAAACGCAACAATAGTGCCCGTGCGGTTTCTTCTTAGCTATGTGAATCACCTCGTTCGTCCGGCGTCATAAATCATAAAGATACGGGTCATTGAAGTCGCGAAGGGCATCTTTCATCGCTTTGCGGAAAGCCTTGTCGCTTAGATTTCATTCGCTTCCCAATTCATACGCGACGTCAATCGTATCGGCAAATTTTCTGGCCAGCTTCCCGTTTTCGAACTCCATATAGGGGAAGTGCTCAATGCAGTACCCGGAATAATCCAGGTCGAAGAACTGACGCGGCATCTTGCCGTTCTCGAACTCTTCTACGAGCTCCAGCATGAATGTTGTGTGTTTTCCTAGCTTCAAAAGAATTCCTCCTCGTCATAATCTGTCAGCGCGGGGATCAGGCTTTCGCTCTTCGCTTGATAGGCCCGAAGCGCTTGGGCCAGATTCTCCGCTCGTCGCTCCTGCTCCTGTGCTATCAGCGCAAGGTAGTCAGCTTTTGAAATTCCCAGGGTAAAACGAAAGAAGCGATCCTCAGCGTCAGCGTCAACGCAGTCGCGGAACAGCGTGACGCCATTGCACTGTTCTTCTCTCAGCATGGCAAGCAGCTTCGCCGGATACAGGTTGCCGAAGCGGACGTAGGCGTTCAGCGCCGGGTAAAACAATGCGTTGTACTCGTTGCTTCGGTCCAGCGGCTCGTGATTCTTGTAAATGCGCAGGGCTTGAA
>JGI24696J40584_12961488_pt1 | contig 17846 bp, 16 predicted proteins | sample TergutCo191P4_FD_40584 | JGI IMG/M metagenome (IMG submission 40584)
CCACCACCTCCGCCACCGCCGCCGCCGCCACCGCCACCGCAAAAACCGGATCCGTGGTACAAGCGTTTTTGGGCTTGGCTAATGGGCTTGTTTATAGGCAGAGGATGTTTAAAAAAGTTGTTGTGGCTGTTGTTGCTATTGTTGCTGTTGCTATTGCTGGGTTGGTTATTACGCAATTGCAGTGGCTCCGCTGCCCCAATTCCTTATCCTATAGCAGACAAGCCTTCAATATACGATGATCCACGAAGCGGCCGAGGAGGCATTTACAATCCGGGAAACCCTTACAAGCCTGTGCCAACGCCGCCGGAATACGGTAATGTATTGCCGCCATACCAAGGAATTTTGCCGCCGATAGATACAACAAAAATTATCCGTGATCCGGACAATCCTGCTATTGTTGGCAACATATTGAATATTTTGATGGAAAACGAAGATAAATCCATTAAGAATTTGGCAAAAGACTTTAAGCTAAAATATCCCGAGGATAAATATGAAGTTGTGTATTATGATGATGTGGTAAAGCGAATGCAAATAAAAGTTCCTGTTGAAGAGCGAATGCAATTGAAGAGCGAAATCCCTGCGAAATTTGCGCCGGAATACGATCTTTTTGTTTTTGACGAAGCGTTGTTTGACCAAAATTATACACCGAACGATCCGGCTTTTGCCGATAATAAAAAATCGTGGTATTTGAAAATGATAAATGCTCCGCAGGCATGGGACATTACCAAAGGCAACGCTGGCGGAAGGCATCTTACCATTGCTATTGTTGACAATGGCTTTAGCTTGGAACACCCGGAATTGAAAGAAAAAGTGGTGATGCCTTACAATGTGTTGCTGCATTCAAAAGACATTTTTCCGCAATCGGACGATCACGGTACGCATGTGGCAGGTACGGCACTGGCTATTATGGACAATAAAATAGGTATTTCCGGGATTGCGCCCGAAGTTGCTTTTATGCCTGTTCAAGTGGCAGACAAACAAGGAATAATGACAACGACTTCCATTTTAGATGGCATTTTGTATGCGCTTTACCAAGGCGCTGATGTAATCAATGTTTCGCTTGGCACAGTATTTTCCGGCACTTTGCCGGACGCTATACAGCAAGATATGCAAAATAATCGTTTTAAGGAAGAGGAGCGTTTGTGGAATCAAGTGATGAAAATTGCCGACAAGCACAAGGCTATTATTGTTATGGCGGCAGGAAATGACAATATGCTTGCGGGCGTTGACCCGATGAATCGTCCTAAGAATTTTATAATTGTGTCTGCTGTGGACAAGGATAATGTGGCATATCAAAAGGCTGGTTTCAGCAATTACGGCGGTTATTCCACAATTTCCGCGCCGGGCGTTGATATTTACAGTACAGTTGGCAAGAATGGCTATAAGGTTATGGATGGAACGAGCATGGCGGCTCCGATTGTAAGCGGCGCTGTTGCCTTAATGAAAAGCTTGAATGAAAATCTTACTGCCGAGCAGATAACCTGTGTTTTGCAAAGCACGGGTTTGGATACAAAAAGCAACATTGGGAAATTGATACAATTAGACAAGGCATTGGAAGCGGTGAAGCAAAATGATATAACTTGCGAACAGCAGCCAAATTCTTGCAACACGGCTGCTGCTGATAGTGGTGGAATAGAAGGTTATCTAGGAAGTTTCCAAATGTATCAAAAATCCGGCTCTTTTGTTTTTCGCTATAATACATATACGCTTCCAGACGTAATTATTATTTATGATGGCCCAGACACAACAGGAAATGTAATTTTTACATATTCAGGTGGCACAAAGATAGCCATTGACACTGTTCTTAAATTTAATGAAAGTGTAATTACTGTTAAAGTAATTGGTTCAGAGCAAGGTACGGGATGGGATTTTGTAGTGAATTGCCCAAGAAATGGAAATACATTACAGCCTCCTTCCAGAAATCCAGGCATGCCGGGCAATCCAAATATTCCGGGCAATCCAAATATTCCAGGCAATCCTATCACGCCGCCTTCCAGCAGCAGGCGAGATGAATTGTTAAAGGAGCGAGATGATCTTCAGCGTAAACTTGCTGAAATTGATGACAGGTTGTCAAACTTAAACAAGGGGTTAAAAAAATGAATTCAAAGTTTTCATTGGCTGATTTGTTCATAGTCCTAAGCGCATTGGGATTTGGCTTCATCAGTTTTCAGAGCTTTAATTATCTCTCTTTTGGAGAAACGGAAGGGAGCGTAATAAAAGCATTGGCATTAGCTTTGCTTTTGGGAGGATTTGCCTTTGCGGCCAAGTTGCTGAAAAGGACGGATAGGCCATCAAAGGCCAAAGTTTTAACAGAGGGAATATTTTTATTCTTGTTTGCAGTAACTGCTCTTATAGCAACATTTCCGTTCTCGCATTATTTTAAGGTTGAAGGCAATAAAGCGAGCATCCAAAGAGAGCTTATAGATAATATTAATAAAGCAGAAAAGATGCTTGGCGCATATGAGGAATACGTCAAAGAACGTTCGAGTAATTATAAAGAACATTTAGAATCTGTGGTGCGTTATAAAAATGACAATAAAAATGAATATAAAATGTATGGTTTTGATTATAGTATTGATGACTATAAACAAATTAATACGCGAGTAGATAATTTGGAAAGAACTTTGAAAGATTATTCTCAACTAGATGCTGATTGGTTCTCTGATGCAAAAAGAACAATAACTAACTGGAATCTCACAAGTGTTGTACCTGTTGTGAAGGTAGTGAAGGAAGCAAATATCATTATTGCTTGGAAAAACGAACTCAGCCAGATATCTACATATCGCCAGAAGGACGGAACAGTAGAAGAAACTGCGACTAATTTCGATTATTCTTTAACTGCTGGCAATACGCAAAGTTTTGCCAGCGAATTTAGCTCTAAGGGTGACCCAACACCGCTTTCTATAATATGCGCAATAATTTTGTTTATGTTTATGTTGCTATCGTATTTTATTACCAAACGGCACTCTCGCTGGCCCGGGCTTAAAGTCATTTTCGGGACAGGCAACGTTGCGGAAAACGAGTTATAATTAACCCTCATAGGAGATTAAATAAATGGAAAGGCAAGAAATATTAGCAAATGTTTCAAATCTCACGGCAGAACAGCTTTTTGAAGAGATTAAACAAGGCAATATAACTCTTGATGAGTTGAGAAGCAATGGATTAGATCCTAATGTGCGCAGGAGAATTTCCGAATTGCAAAAGCAAAATGATTTAAGAGACGATGAAGCGTGGGAATGCGCTCGTTATGGCAATGAAGCGACTTTGCGGGATTATATTACCCATTATCCAGCAGGAAAGCATGTACAAGAGGCAAAAGATAAAATTAACGCTCTGGTAGCGGAGCGCAACAGAGCGGGCTCAATCAGACAAAAGGTATTGAATGATTTGCGGCAAAATCCAAATTCATATTCATCCTCTGAAATAATAGATTATTTGAAAAATACTATAACAACAGAAGATTTGCATGATTGCAATGTTCCCGATCATATTATAGAAAGGATGCATAACATTACTGCGCTCAACTTGAATTTGGGCTTGCCGCCGGATGCCATCCCTGATGGCTATACGGAAGTGTATTTTTGGGGCATTCCCGGTTCCGGCAAAACCTGTGCTTTGGCAGCTTTGCTGAGCAGTGCTTATAAAGCCGGCTATTTAAACATTGCCAACAGCCCTGGCTATGATTATATGACTCGGCTGAAAAATATTTTTATTAAAGATGCTGCCATTTTGCCATCTCCAAGCCCAGTGGAAGTCACGCAATATTTGCCTTTTACATTAAAAAAGGCAACCGAAAATAATTCGCGTTCTGTTTCGTTAATTGAGCTTAGCGGTGAAATTTTCCAATGTTTTTATTACTTAAATGCAAGCTTGCCTTTGCCAAGCGAACAGCACGAGAAAACTTTCAACACTTTAAAGTCTTTTTTGGGCAGTAAAAACCGCAAAATACATTTTTTCTTCATCGATTATGATAAAGGGAACAGAGAGGATGCGAGCGGATACACGCAAAGCGACTATTTAGATGCGGCAGCTTCGTATTTTACCAACTCCAGAGATAAGGTTTTTGGGACATTGACAGACGCTATATATGTTGTGCTCACTAAAAGCGATTTAATGCTATGCTCAAAAGAAGAGCGAGTTGCAAAAGCCAAGGAGCATTTGGAAAATGAGAGTTTTTCTGCTTTTATAAATGTTCTGAAAAAAAATTGCAAAGACCACAGGATAAATGCGGGAAGGTTAATGCTGGAGCCCTTTTCATTGGGCAAGGTTTATTTTAAGCAGATTTGCGATTTTGACAATAGTACGGCGATGAGAATCATTGATATTTTGCTTGAAAGGATTCCTCAGAGCAAAAAAAGCATTTTGGATGTTTTCAATAAGTAGGGCGATATGGAAATTGTGATCCACGGAACAAAAGGCGGTTATAAGGTTTTGCACGAAACTTCTCAAAAACTCCTTTTTTCATGGCGCGGAGATGTGAGGCGCATAGATGTTATAAATAGCAGAGATACTGTTGGGCAATCTGCGTATTCTATTGCATTTGCGGACAATGGATGCGTGTTTTCAAAATACATTGGCATTTGGGATGTGGAGCGCAATGCTATTGGCAATATAATTTTTTCTGCATTTATTCCCAACAGCAAGCGTTTAGCCGGTAACTATGTGAAAAGGTTGTTAGATGATATTGCAGGCACATATCAGCACGAATATATTACAAATGGCAATCTTAGCAATAAGCATGAAGATTGGGTGCTATTTACCACTATTGTCAAGCAATTTGAAAAGTACGAGCAGCAAGTTTCGCCTGACAGCATTGAAAACATTCAATCAGACACTGCTGAAGCTGCTTTTATATATTATTCTTCTGAGGAAGAGTTGAAAAAGTATTTCGACATTCCCTATCAGGAAGAATACAGTGCTTTCAAGCAAGTTTTCTTTGTAGAGAAAAAGTTGGAAGGCAAGCCGGAGAATCCGCTCAATGCATTGAAACACGATTTTTCCAAAAACTTCACAGGTCGTATTGATTTGGAAAACCCTAAGTACACATTATATTTCTCTGAAAAAGTAAAAGTTGAAAAAGATGATTTTATTTGCAAAAACAGGGGCAAGGTGCATAGAAAGGGCATATTCAAAATAAGTTATTCTAAGCCTTATCATGTAACAGAAGCGGTGGTTGGCACGGTAGAAGAAATCAAGGATTATGTTATTGTCAATGATGATGCGAGGACCATTTTTATTAACGAGAACAATTGCCCGGTGTTGAAGCCTATGGAATACAGCTTTAAATTTATAGCTTTATATCAGGGTTCAAGGGTTATAAGTGATGCTAAAGTGATGCTTGAAGAGGGTTTTGCCAAAGCGGAGGAATTGCCGGGCAAAGCTTTTACAGCTACCTATGAAAAAAGCAAGATGTGCATGGTTTATGCGACAAAAGGTTTAGATTTAATTTCGGAAAAACTTGATCTTTCAAGAAAAATTGTTAATGAGGATATATCGGCAATTGATGTTAGGCTGGATTTGAAGGAGCGTTTTAAAGAGATTTCTATTATTGTGAAAGAAGAGTGTAGTGGTAAAAATATCAGGGATTTTAAAATATTCCAAAACGGCAAGCCGGTGCAGCTTTCTTACAGTGATATGATAAAATTTCCTGAGAGTGAAATAAATGAGCGTATTAGAATAAGTGCTAGAAGTCACGGTTATGAAGATTTGGAAATAACGATTGTACCTGCGAAGACGTCAGAGATAGAGTTTGAGCTTAGGCGTAAAAAAGCGATTCCGGCTTGGGATGATGGTAAAAAATCATCATCATCATCATCTGTATCCAGAGATAAATTAATTATTTTTGGCTTAACGTTTCTATTAGCAATTCTTTCCGCTGTTATAAGCGTATGGGCTTGGAAAAATTCAGAACAACCTTCTGATAAAGATTTAGCTTATTTGAATGGCATAGAGCTTTTCAAGCCCAAATTGGATGAGAACAAAAAAAAATTTTGCAAAAAGAACGGTTCTGATACAACTGAATATTGCGTAAAACTAGATAATGCCATTGCCATACGTGGTGCAATATATAATGGCGATATTCAAGCATTGAAAGAAATTAAAACTTATTCGAAGGAGCAGCAGCTCTTTGCAATAGAAATAAATAATATAAAAGATGCTCCAACAATCGGCGATAGTTTAAAGAAGAATAAGAAAGATAGTAGTCTGTATGAGATTGCTACTTACATCAAACAGGTTCAAACTGATTTGACAACAAAACATGAGGAAGAGGCAGCCGCAAAAAAACAGCAGGAGGTAGCCGCAGCCGCAGCCGCAGCCGAAAAAAAACGGAGGCAGGAAGAGGCAGAAACAAAAAAACAGCAGAAGCCATCTTTAAGCTCGGCACCGGCACCGAATGGAAGCTCACAAACTGGAAATGCGAATGCTACCGAAAGCACAAAAGCTGACGCGGCTTTTTTGGCTATAGTGAAAACCGGTGATAAATCAAAAAATTCTTATAATGCAGTAATATGCCCTCAAGACAGCAAATGCGCAGTTTTTAAGGAGTGTTTTTTGCGAGAGGACTGTTTTAATGCTTTTAACGCTGTTCACACAGTTAGTAGAGATGGTCAAATGGGTCTAATGGACGTAAAATCACTTGCTGACCTGAAAAAATTAATAAATAATAATGGAGGTGGCATAAAATGAAAGCGATGAAAATCCTTTTAGCAGTGGTCGCAATAGCCATAATCGGTTTTTGCGTGTGGAAATGGCAGGAAGAAATAGTGCGTCCTGAACGATTATCAGCCAATTTGCGCTCATCTAGCGAAATTATTAAGGATTCGATAGAGTCTTTGAGAAACGCTCCTGCAAACGCCTTTTATAAAAAACGCTATGGAGAAATCAAGTATTATATTAACAATTATCATGGAAATAATAACAAAAATCTTCGTTTTAGCAAAGAGGATAACGTAAACGATCAAAAAAGAGATGATCTGTTGAAAGAACTTTATTTTGCCTATGCAGATAAATTTATAGAGTTTGCAATGAATGTATTCAATGGTTCGAAATGGGTTTCTGATGATTTGAATTTTATTCGTGATGAAGCAAAAATATTGAGAGAAGAAAAAACATCAAGCGGTTCTAAATATTTAGAAAAAAGCGGAATTATTGTCGATTCTTTGAGAAAGATTGATGGCATTTTGAATATACACGATGAAATTAAAAAATTAATATTTGCTTGCAAAAATTTAAAGTATGAAGATTATGATATGAAAAGCAATTTTCCTGATACTAATGGAAGCAAGAAAATCAAGGATGCTAACAAATATTTTACAAACTATTCCACGTATGATTATATAAGAAATTATACCGATTTGAAAAATGATTTAGGAAGCATACCAGAAACCTTATATAAAAAACATAAAGAATACTTGAAAAAGAAAATTGAGGAAAATGCCAGTACCTATAAAAACTTTAATGATCAAGACGATTACAAGAAGAACTATGAGAATAAGATTTATCTGCCATTAAAAAAGCAAATAGACTTTTTGGAAAAGAATATTTATAAAATTAACAATAAAGAAATTGACACTAAAGAAGATCGCAAAAGTTTGAAAAAAGCTTTAGATGACAATTTTAACGCAGGTGACATTTATTGGGGATTAGACACATGAAAAAGAGCGCAATTTTATTTTTATTTTTATGCAGTTTCTCAATGGCAGCACATCCACTTCAAGATAGCATTAAAGTTTTAAAAGCAACAATAAAACAATTAGAAGGCGATTTTACAGAATCTGAAAACAAAATTAAAAAACTAAACGCAAACATTGATACTCTAAAAATTAACAAAAAAAACGAAAGTAAGAAAAAGAAAAAAGATGTAGAATCTTGGGAAGATTCAATTAAGATCATAAAAAAGAGAGGCACTGACGGGCAAGAAAATACATATAACGAGATTGTCCGAAAGTATCCTGGACAACTTGAAGGAACAACAGATTTAAAAAGCGTAGATGATAAAATATTATATATACAGAAACATTACACAGCAAAGCAAGTACTTGCAAAAAGATATAATGAGGAGAAAGTGAAAAATAATATAAATGTATTAAATAAGCTTGATCGCAGAGATTCTACAATAAAATTAATCAAATTACTCGAAGGTTACAAAGAGTATAACGAGAATTTAAAAATCACAATTGCAAAAATTATTGAAATAACTAACGACGAAAGGAGCCAGACTGATATACAACAAGAGAGAAAACGAGAAAAAATTTTATCCGTACTTTCGCAGTATGTTTCTGAGAACGGTTTAGACAAGGAATTCAGCTATTATCCATATCTGTTTAGCATAATTTTGGAAATAATGGATATAAAGAAAAAAGATGGTGTCGATGCGGACATAACGCCTCTGTTAGAGAAATTGTAATTGGAGACCTTTACATGAAAAAGAACGCAATTTTATTTTTGTTTTTATGCAGCTTCTCGATTGTAGCAGCATATGAGCCATATAATCCTAGAGCTAATACCAATGATAGAGTGTATCAAGATAGCATTAAAGTTTTAAACAAGAGAATAAAAGATTTAAAAGGCTATACTGAAAAGAATGAAGAAAAAATTAAAGAACTAAATGTCGATATTGAAAATCTAGAAAAAGATGCCAAAATAGAAAATAGTAAGTTAGAACGACAAATACAAGAATTGGAAAATTCGGTTAATACAATGAAACGGAATTCTGCCAGCAAAAAGGAAGCCGGGCGAGAAAAGATATTTAACGATATTTCCAAAGCATATAATGAAACATTTTGGGAAATGAAAAATAAAGACGTAGATAAAAAAATATCATATGTAGAGAAATATTTCGTAGCAAAGCAAGTACTTACAAAAAAATATGATCCAATAAAAATGAAAAATGCCATAAATGGAATAAATGGATTTAAGAAAGAGCTTGAGAAAGAAGATCCTAAAGCTTTCGAAAAATTAAAAGACTTGCTCAACATACTCGATAAATATAAAGTGTATAGTAGTGTCTTGGAAAAAGCAATTCAGGAAATTATTAAAATAGACAATGATAAAGAAGCGCAAAAGAAACAAGAAAAGATTTTATCAATACTTTCGCAGTATGTTTACGATATGGATTTTAGCAAGAAATACAAAGATTACCCATATCTGTCTGGCATAATTTTGGAGATAATGGCTACAAAACAAAAGAATGTCAATGCAGACATAAGTGGTTTATTAAAGAGATTGTAATTGGAGACCTTTACATGAAAAAGAGTGCAATTTTATTTTTGTTTTTATGCAGCTTCTCAATGGCAGCACATCCACTTCAAGATAGCATTAAAGTTTTAAACGATAGAATAAAAGAGTTAAAAAACGATACTGAAAAATATGAAAAAGAACTTAAAAACCTGAAAAAATATAATGAGAGTTTACAAAAGAAAATGCAACAATTAGCATATGATACTGTAAGATGTGAAAATGAACTTAAAAATCTGAAAAAAACAAACAAAAAAAATAGTTATGAGTATCAGGATAGCATTAAAATGTTAGCAAAAATAAATGATGAAATGAACATGAGATTAAAAAAAATGAGGAATGACTTAGCAGAAGCAGAAAAAGATATTGAAAAATGTTATGACAAAAATTCAAAGAAACAAGGTATGGCAAAGCAAGTACTTACAGAACGATATAATGAGGAGAAAGTGAAAAATAATATAAAAGTATTAAATGTGCTTGATCGCAAAGATTCTACAATAAAATTAATCAAAGTACTCGAAGGTTACAAAGAGTATAACGAGAACTTAAAAGTCGTAATTGAGAAAATTATTGAAATAACCAATGACGAAATCGGCGAAACGGATAGGCAACAAGAGAGAAAATTAGGAAACATTTTATCCGTACTTTCACAGTATATTCACAACAATCGCTTTAATCTTAAATTCAGCGATTATCCATATCTGTCTAGCATAATTTTTGAGATAATGGATATAAAACAAAATGATGTCAATGCAGACATAAGTGGTTTATTAGTGAAATTGTAATCAAAACGGAGAATGGTAAAATGAAAAATAGAATTAGCGTTGGATTGACAGCCTTAATGCTGTTTGCTGCTGCCGGCATATGTGGAGACGGCGGAAGATCCGTAAAAATAGGCAACCAAATTTGGACGGCAGAGAATTTGAACGATGCCTCAAAAGGCGGCATATGTTACAAAAATAAGCATTCAAACTGCGAAAAATACGGCCGTCTGTACACTTGGGATGAAGCAATGAAAGCTTGCCCTGCTGGATGGCGCTTGCCAAGCTTTGAAGAGTGGAGGACACTAACTGCTTATGTTGGCAACAACTCTGCGCCAAAATTGAAAGCAAGGAGCGGCTGGAAAAACTACCATGACGAATCCGGCAACGGCACGGATGAATACGGCTTTTCTGCCCTGCCGGGTGGCTATTACCGTGACGGTGCGTTATCCGCCTTAACAGACACTTATTTCATCCTTGAAGGTTTCGAGGGCTACTGGTGGACAGCTTCAGAGCAGGGAACCAGTGCGTGGTATCGGAATATAGGCAACAACGGCAGCGATGGAAGCGGAAGCTACAGCGACAAAACATCAATGCTTTCCGTACGTTGCTTGAAAAAATAGCTCCAGCAATCTTTAGCTGCCGTTTTGCAGCCTAGTACCTTACCGGCGGCTCCTGTATTATTTACCCGCCTACAAACCCTTATTTTACAAGGAGTCGGTTTCAAAAATGTCAAGCGTGCCGAAAACAGGAGCCTGCGCCGCAAGCTTTGGAGAAAGGTTTAATTTGAAACAACTACATTAAAAAAATGTATATTATAGGTGTGTACAAGGTCACTTTAAAAAATTCAGTCAAGAAAGACGTCCCGGTTTTCTATCTGGACCTTACCCGCCGCTTGTTCCCCGAGCTCATCGAGGAGTTCAATGCCGACAAGGTTGCGGATGACATTGCGACGGATATAAGGGACTGGGACTGGTTCAAGGAAAAAACCGCCAACATAACTCCGGGCAAAAACCTCCGCACCGTGCGTGAAATGCGCAGTATGAAACAGAAGGAACTCGCAGACAAGCTGGGCATAAAAGCCCGACAGATTTCGGATATGGAAAACGGTCGCGCGCCCATCGGCAAAAAGATGGCCATGAGGCTTGGCAAAACATTGAACATGGATTACCGGCATTTTCTCTAACTTCTTCATATTGAAGCGGCAGTTATCGGAGAAAGAGGGAATTTTCTAGATTTACCGCAATCGGTATTTTTATGAAAAAAATTGTGCTTTTAATATAGAATCAGATAGAAAACGAATGCGAAATATTATCTGGCAGACATAGGGCTTCGTTATTTTTTGCTAGGCCGGGAAGGCGACGTTGGAGGTATGTGTTGCGGCGGCGTAACAGAATTGCGCTTGCGATGAATTTGAGCAAGAAACGCTTCCATAACTTTTTTGTCTTGAAGCATTATTTTATTCAAAGCGCTTTTGCTTAAACTCCACATTCTGGCAGCCTCGCTTATGTCATCAAGCCTGTCCAAAACATCTGCTATGAATTGCGGGTAAAGAACGTTTTCCGGCGAGATTTTGCCATCGCTGCCGGGAAAAGGAAAAGGGATTTGCTCTGCCGGCTTCTCCCTTATCTGCAAAGCGATTTTCATGCGCAACTTTTTCAAAGCCAGCAACTTGTTCACATGCGCGCTCCTGTCATCGCAAGAATAAGATTCAATTTTTCCGCTAGCCGCTATCCATTCACCGCCAGCCGTTAATTTAAGCTTAACCCCAGAGCTGGTCTTGTTCCTGTGCTGGCCTCCAGGACCTGAGCCTTTATACAAAGATACCTCGCAAAGTTTCAAAAGATCTGCGTCCGGGAGCTGCAAAAGGATTGTGCGAGTGTACATTTTTCTAAATTACAAATTCTTATGGAACGAATTCATGTACAATGGAAAAAATCGCTTAAGTTTCGCCTAACAAAGGTCTTGGTGATTGTTCCGTTTATTCTTGGAGCGGTAATGTTCATTTTGGCTTCTTACAGCTTCCAAAAACGCATAGACACCTATTATATAAAAAGTTCTGTCGCAATATCAAAAATAATAGCATCTCAACTTGATGCCGAAAAAATTGACAATTACCTCGAAACACTTGAAAAAGACGAAGAGTATGAACGTACATTGGATTATATGCGGCTTACCGTGCGAGAAACCGATGTCTTGTATATTTATGTTTCAAAATTCGTTGAAAACGGCGAGATTTTCGTCTTTGATACCGACGAGAGCGAAGACAGGCTTGAACTGGGCGATTTTGAAAACTGGGTCGAAGGCGATTACGATCTTACGCTTTTGCCAAGGCTGATACGAGGAGAACAGATTAAGCCTCATATAATGGATACACCCAAATGGGGCAGCTTGCTTACGATGCATGAACCTATTTACCGTGCCGATAGAAGCGTGGCCGCTTACGCAAGCGTAGATGTTTCAATGGACAAGATAATGAAAGAGCGCAAAATAGTGTTTGCTTCAATAGGGCTCATAATTTTGTTTACTTTCTTCATAACAATAATGGCCAATCTCTACATTATTCAAAAAATTGCGATAAATCCTTTAAACTCGCTTATAGAAGACGTATCCCTGTATAATCCCGGCACAGTATCTAAAGAAAGCCTTGAGCATATAAAGTCTGGCTTGAAAATGCATTTGGGAGATGAATTCACTATTTTAAAGCACGCTGTTTTAAATATGGAGCTTCACATAGAAGATACCATGGAAAGAATTAAACACCAAGAAAAAATGCTGAGAGCGCTGAACGAAATGGCTGTTGCGCTTCTTTCGCAAGAAAACGGAATATTTGACGATGTTATGAACAAAGGACTTAAACCAATTGCCCAAATGGCAAAGCTGGACAGGATTGCCGTTTATAAATTTTTGGGCAAAAAAGGAACTTTTGGGCAAGTATACCTCTACGGCAAAACTGTTCCACTGGAAAATGAACTGCAAGTCATTTTAGTTGAGCCTCCTGTAACTCACTGGATTAAGGTTCTGGCAAAGGGCGGCCATATCAATGCCAATGTAAAAGAAATGCCTGATATCGAAGCTGACTGGTTGAGCAGATTCGGCGTTAAATCGATATTTTTCGTGCCTATTTTTATGCAAGGAGAATTTTGGGGAGTCATCACTTTAGAAGACCATTCCACCTACAGGTATTTTGACAATGAGAGTCTGGAAATGCTGCGCTCGACTGCGCATCTTTGCGCAAATTCCGTTGTACGTGACGAAATGAACCGCGAAATGGTTAGGCTTGAATCTGAGGTTGACAAAATTTACATTGACGCATTGACTGGCATTCACAACAGGCGTTTTTTTGACGAGAACAGAAAAGGAATTATAAGCACCTTGTCCCGTTCCAAAGGCTGGCTAAGCGTTATGATGATAGATATAGACCATTTTAAGAAATTTAATGATACATACGGGCATAGCGAAGGAGACAAATGCCTTAAATCGGTAGCGAAAACGCTTGCAAAAACCGTAGCGAGGGCGAGTGATTCCATATCCAGGTATGGCGGCGAGGAATTTATTGTTGTTCTGCCGAATACCAATGAAATCGGGGCGCGCACGCTTGCGGAAAAATTTATTTGCAATGTGCTAAACTGCAAAATACCGCATGAAAAAAATACGGCGGCCGATTATGTTACAATTTCAATAGGGGTTACGAGCGGCCAAGCATCTTATTCGCAAAGCATGAGCGATTATGTGAACAGGGCAGACGAAATGCTATATATATCAAAACGGGACGGGCGAAACAGATATAACTTCAAGGCTCTTTGAAAAACACCGTAGCCCATTCCCTGTCCACCGGTGCAGAGTTTTTGCTTTTGGCGGTCACATTCCTGTAATCCCAAATCAAAAGCTCTCCCTTGCGCGCGTCCCACAAACTCCATTCGCTTTCCCAGTCAAAAGTTTTTTTGTCTTTTATAGTTATTTCAATATAAGAGGCAAAAGCCAAATATCGGGTTTTGTAGCGCAGGCTCAATTTTTCTAAAAACTCTTTCAATTCCTTGTTTTCGTTTAATGGAATTTCCCGCAAATTAGCAAATGCATTCCAAAACTCCGCAGAGTCTTTTTCCGGAACACGTGATCCGGGGAAAAGCAAAATACGTTCGTTGTTTGGGAACCTCGCTGTCAAAATGGAATCCTCTTTAGCGGCAAAGCTGAATTCTATCGCGCTTTCGCTGAAGCTGTGGCAATAATCGCATTTTTCAGGGGAAATGGCAACTACATTCAACGCAGGCAGTACGCCTATTAAAAAACCAGAATCCAATGCCAGGTTTTCTTTTGTTTCGTTGTAAACCCGGTTGATTTTTATCTCAAAATCCGGTGCCTGGCCGCTGCGGCAATCGTCGCAGGGGGGCTTTTCAACGCCCCTACCAGTGACGGCACACGAAATCAATATTAAATTAATTGATATTAATTTTATTAATCGCATCTAAAATTTCTTTTTTGCGGTTTTCAAATTTTACGCTTTCGCCTGCGGCTTCAACTACGAACATTTTTTCTTTGTGTTGGACTGCGGCTACTAAATATGAGTCCAAGCCGGTGTTGTTCGCAAAAGAAAATACATAGCCTATCGCAGGCTTTCCGCCAAGGCTTATGTTCAAGGATTCTTCCTGTTTGTAGTTTGCGTTTTTCATTTTCAGCAAAAAGGCTTCCCGCCAAAAATCCAAAGACGCTTCCGCTTCCTGATCATATTCCGAAACTCTGTAAAGAATTCCGTCTGCGCTCACAGCTTTGAATGCATCGCTTGAAGTATCCGTGTATTCCGCAAAGTTCCCCGGAGCCTGGGCTTTGAACGGAGCGCAAGAAGTCAGAACCAGGATTCCCGGAATTATCAGAATTTTTGATATTTGTTTCATATTAAAAATCCTCCCTTAGTTTGTTTAGGTCTGTTGAGTTTATCCAGACAAATGGGGAACGGGTTGAAACTCTTGCTACAGGTACAGCTATGGTGGAGGTTCGGATTACTATTGAGGATAGTGCCGCTTTTTTTTCTATTGCCTGCTTTTGGCCTTTCAAGCCTTCTATTTGCGAGTTCAGGCTAACCAGTTCGCGCTGCACGGCTTGCAGTTCTGCGAAAGGAGCGTTCTTTACCAAATCAAAATATGAATTCATAAGCTTTTGCCTCGATTCAATTTGCAAAGTTAGCCTTTCCAACTCTGCGGTTTTGTCGGTGCTTGAAAAAGTTTTGTCTGAAATTTCGGCAAGACCTCCCAAAATCCTTTGAAACTCCTGCAACTGGCTAACAGGCATTCTTAGCGAAATGGAATGATCATTGTAGTTTGTGAAATAACCGCCATTTGACTCCGCAACCTGTATCACTTTTTCAAAAAGGCTATCCACATTGGCAGTCCTAACAGAAAATGTAAAATTCTGCTCCGTAACCTGCGCAGAAACTGCCATTGTCAGAACCATGATTAATAGGATTATAGGATTAACTTGAAAAATCCTGTAAATCCTTGAATCATGGGAATCGGGGTTCAGACGTTTTCTCATTTTGCCTCCTTTAATGCGGTTTTTATCGCATTGGAATTTTGTTTTTCGGCTTCCAGGCTTGGGAATTTTGCTACCGCTATGTTTAGCCATTTTTCATCGGATTTTTTCAGAACTGCTATGTACCAAACTTCCGGTTGAGGGCCTGCTGTTTGTAGCCGCAATATGTCTTCTTTTATTTCTGCGGTGTATGCGGTTTTGAAATGCTCATACATTGCATTTATCCAGAACACAGGCGTGCCTTGAGGATTGTTTTTTCTTTCAAAAGCTATGAATTCCGTGTTAAGCGCAGAGGCTGCGCTCCATTTTTTCCAAGAGTCTTCCGTTTCTATAAATCCTTCCGGAACCTTTAGTTTTATTGGTTTATTAAATGAGTACATGCTCGGCACTTGCCTGAACCATTCAAAGGCTCTTATGGTTTTGCTGTACGGAACAGCCTTTGGCGGCTCGTTTCTCACAGAAAGCTCTATGGTGGAAAACGCGGCTTTGCGCAGCAACTCTTTTTCCTCAAGTTTTCTCTGCTCAATTTGTTCGCTCACCCTTTGAATTTCTTTTAATAGAGAAAGTTTTTCCTGCTCTGTTTTCGCAACCTTCAAAAGCTCTTGCAGCCTTTCCAAAGTATTTTCCGCAATGCGAAGGCGAGCGGCGTTGTCGGCATAGGCATCTGTTATGTCGCTTGCATAAATATTTTTGCTTATTGCTTTGCCAAGAGTTAAAATGTAGTCAAAAAATTCTTTGAAATGCGCAACAGGAATTTGCAAAGAAATAAACCCGTTTCTGCGGTTGTTCACAGAGCCTCCTTTTGCGGCTGCCCTTTGCGCAACAGTATCTATAACAGCTTCCGGAGTTGCGCTTTCAAGGCTTATATTGCCGGTGTAATTTACCATTCTTTGGTTTGTTCCGCCACCTGCATCCATTGCCATTGCAACATCCGCATTCCCATTATACATGCTATAAGCTTTGGCTGCTCGTAACCCCTCGCTACGCATCACGGGCGGCGCACCCATATATGCAACAACCTCTGAATTTTCGTATAATACCTCATCCTCATATTGTTCATAGTGGATGTTGTCTTTGCTTATATGGCTGCTTCCGCACGCAAAAAGCAACAGAGAGATAGTGATTAAGAAAATTATTTTAAACCGCATTTCTAAGCTCCATTGCCGCCTGTTCCGGCGGCGCTGTGTTAATGTAAATTCTTGTGCCAAGCTCAAAACCTGCCGGGCGCGTTAAGCGAGGAGTTATGGCTATGTGCCAATGATAAAAACGAACATCGCCGTCTGAACTCGGTACCGTTCTAACATAATAATTGTAATCGGGGTCTCTCAGCAAATTATATATCTTTGCCAGAGTCATTCTCAAAACACCGGATAAGTCACGCATTTGTTCTTCGCTTATTGTGCCGAACAACGATGAATGCTTAAGCGGAAAAATGCGCACTTCATAAGGATACCTGGAGGCAAAAGGGCAAAAAACAACGAAATGCTCGGTCACGGCTATTATTCTATCCCCGGAAGATATTTCTTTTTTAAGCAAATCGCAATAGATGCAAGAGCCATAAGTGTTGAAAGCGCGGCGTGCGTAAGCCAAGTCGTCTGATATGTGTGTTGGCAAGACGTGTGTGGCTATTATTTGCGAATGCGGATGCTCAAGGGAGGCCCCTGCGGATATTCCATAGTTTTTAAATATATTTACCATTGCGATATTGGGGTCTTCAAACAGGGCATTGAATCTTTCCCTATACGATTTTATCACTTCGTAAACCTCGGATTTTTCCATAAACGCCAAATTTGCGTTGTGTTTTGGGCTTTCAATGACAACTTCCGCAGCTCCATACCCTTGGGCAGACAGGTGCATATCGGCCACGCGAGTTCTTCGCAGCGGTGCTTCCGGGATCTGCACGGGGCGGCTAACCGCAGCAAACTTGTTTGGCACAACCCGCAATCTCCAGTTGCGCCCTTCTTTTAAATCATAGGTATTGGGTTCGCACATACGCTCATTGCCTATGCAAAACGGACAGTTTCCGTTATGTTCGGGCAGAGCATCCTTGGCTTTGACCATAGCAGCATAATCCGCAGGCCGTTTTGCACGTTCTGCGGCTACTATCACCCATTCACCATTCATAACATTTTGACGATATTCAGACACAATGTTAATATAGAAAATCACACTGGCGGCAAAACGTCTGAACCGGAATTGGCCTGAATTTTTCAGGATTTACGGAATTTGCAATGTTTGCAATATGCAATAAATCATTTCACAAAGGGCAATGCACGCATTGCCCCTACAAAACGTTGGTGAACACCATTGTTATTTCGCATA
>JGI24696J40584_12961487_pt1 | contig 17836 bp, 11 predicted proteins | sample TergutCo191P4_FD_40584 | JGI IMG/M metagenome (IMG submission 40584)
GAGAGTTTAATTTGAGTTGACCAACCTGGATTCGAACCAAGACTGACAGAACCAAAACCTGGAGTGCTACCATTACACCATTGGTCATTTTTTCGAGGCGGCGAAAATATATTTTTTTTCAATAGTTATGCCTACGAGAGAAATTTTGTGTGTAATTCAATATAAGATTTTCTATTTTTCGTTAATTAAATTATATTAAATCAAATACTTGTTTATCATAATTCTCTTTTGTTATTTTTTTAGATTTTCGTTGTAACCACAAACCCTCCTGCGACATTAAAGCATTCCTTCATGTATCTAATATCTCTCCTTGTAAATTGAATATTTTGATAGAAGATTTACCAAAATCTGATTCATTACCGTTTTACTTTCTTTAAACTTTCATCTCCAAAAGAATAAGTGATTCCGACAAGGGCGTTTAATCCAATATTTTTATAGTTGTAATATTTTTCAAAATGTTGAAATCCAATATTATTGATCATCGCGAAGCATGAGAACCGTTTGGTAATTAAATACTCAAACCCAACTCCGAAATTCAAAACGGGTTTCATTTTCTCAATAGAGTACGCTATTTTTTCTTCTGTATTTAATTTAGGAACATACGCATAACTCGAAAACCCCAATTTCATATTAAGATCGAAAATAAATTTCTCTTTAAAGTAATATTTTCCGGAAAAAGCAAACTCCAACATGGGTTTATACCAAGGTTTTTCAATAGATTTCAAGTTAAAATAGCCCCAATAATTGGCTTCTAAATTTAAGTATAATGAGTTTACTACTTGCCAGTTAAGGTTTGCACAAACGTTTAATAAATTTACATTGGCATACACTACATCAAATTGGTTAAGAAGCAGCGATGTTGTATCTAAAAAGAAAAACGCCATATCGTTAGCATACGAATAACGGGCGGAAATGTGGTAGTTCAATTTTTTAACCAAATTTCCCTTCACGCCTCCAAAAATACTGATTTGCGTTTTGGTAAATCGAAGTGGGGCCAAACCGGGTTTTAGAAAAGGATTTTCGTAAAGTAAATCTTTGAGTGAATTGTATTTTGCACTTCCATCCAGACCTGCGTAAATGCTCAAAATTCCGGGAACAATGCCTAATTGCACTTCTGCCACAGGATAAACGGGGCACTTCACAACTTCTAAGTTGTTGATAATGGGAATTCCCACACCCAATCGAATGTGATATTCTTTTACGGCAAATTTAACGGTGGGTAAAAATTCTATTTTGAAACTATTGTCAATCTGCTTGTTATTCCAATTATTGAGGTAATAATCTATGTTGAAATCTAATTGCGGACGTAAAAAACCGTTAAGTTTCTTAAATAAAAAATCATAAGCAAAAAAGGAGGAAACCCCCACATGGTTTTCCATATCTTTTTTGTAAGTGTATAGTAAATCATAGTTTAGGCGTACATCTTGCTTGAGTTTAGCATCTGTTTGAAGGAAATTTGAACGCAACCCAACCTCAGCGCTCATGTGGTGAAAATTGTTTTTCAAAGAATCTCTAAAAGATTTTTCATAGAAAGATGAATCGTACCCAAGTTTTTTGCTAAAGCCGTATAGATGTGCTACTTCGTGGTTGTAATCCAGCGATGAGTAGAGGGTTTGGTTTTTATAGAACGAATTTAAAAACAGATGGATTCGGGTATCGCTGAAGGGGGAATAGGCGTAGTTTTTCATGGTTTTACCAATCGGCGCCGCCCAACCTGAAATGTGATTGACATTCAGTCCATAAGAAAATTTTGAATTGTCAAAATTATGAATACATAGTTCTCCAAGCGGTGTGAGTGGGTATCCAAAACCTACTTTTAAATAGTTGCGGTAGAGTTTTTTCATCACCTCGCCGGGGAGTTTGAGCGGTTTTAGCGTTGGAGGTGAAAAAGTTAGGTTGATAGATTGCGGAACAATCTCATACTCAAAATTTACCGGCTCAGGAGCTTCGTCAGGAATCACCGCAGGTTGTGTGATTTTATTAAAATTTTGAACTTTTGGGGCAAAATCTAATCGAAATCGCGCTGTATCAATGGGTTGTGAAAATGCAAAACCCATAAAAAATAGGGAAACAGTAATTGTTAATATTTTTTTCATATAAAAATGAGAATAACTCTTGACAAACGCATTTTTCAAACATATATTTGCGCGTCTGCAAAAAAAAACTATTATTAGTCTAAATCAACTCGTTATGATCTCAGAAAAACTACTGCATTACATTTGGAAAAACCAATGGTTTACCAAAGAAGCCTTAGAAACGGTGCAAAAACAACCGATTTCAATTATAAATCAAGGATTTCCGCATCAGGACGCCGGTCCTGATTTTAAACAGGCAATCATAAAGATTGGCGATGTTATCTGGGCGGGTAATTTGGAGATTCACATCCGTTCTTCTGATTGGTACAGGCATGACCATCAAAGTGATATGAAGTACGATTCGGTGATTTTGCATGTGGTATATGAACACGACTGCGAAGTTTGTAATTCTCAGAATGTTCCGATTCCGACTTTGGAACTGCAGAACCAGTTGTCCTCTCAACTTTTATTACGCTATAACCAACTGATGAACACGCCGCTACCCATTCCCTGCGAGGCGTATATCAACACCATCCACCCTTTGACTATACAATCATTTTTTGATAGATTGATTTTTGACCGATTAACGCGCCGGCAAGCGCAAATATTTGACGTACTGCACAGTTTTTCAGAAGATTGGGAGCAAACCCTCTTTTACCTGCTTTGTCAAGGTTTTGGATTTAAAACCAACGCACCTGCTTTTGAAATGCTTGGTAAAACATTGCCATACAAAATATTAAAGAAACATGCGGGTTCGCAATTGCAAGTTGCCGCGCTTATTTTCGGTCAAGCCGGAATGTTGGATGAAGAGTTAGATGAGCCTTATTATCAGTCATTACAAAACGAATATTTATATCTCAAATCCAAGTACCGGCTCATCCCAATTGATGTGAAGGGTTGGAATCTGCTGCGCCTGCGCCCGCACAACTTCCCGTGCATTAGGCTAGCACAGTTAGGAGAACTCATTTTTAGCCATCATCATCTTTTTGAAAAAGTGACTACACCTCAGAAACTTGCCTATTTTCAAAACATATTTATCAATAAAACAGATGATTATTGGTTAACACACTATTATTTTGGCAAAGAAAGTCGTAAAAGTGAAAAGATAATAGGGGAACAAAGTTTTCACCTGTTGTTAATCAACGTATTGATTCCTTTTCTGTATGCATATGGTACTTTTATGGGACAAGAAATACTTCAGGAATATAGTATTCAATTACTTGATATCCTGCCATTTGAAGAAAATTATATCACAAAAAAATATAAAAAAAAGGGATTTTGTGCAAAACAGGCAAGCGATTCGCAGGCGTTGCTGGAGTTGCACCACGAATATTGCGAAAAAAAACGGTGCATAGATTGTGGCATTGGGCAGAAAATTGTTTGGTTAAACTAATTAAAATTAAATTCTATTTTCGCCTCACAAATTAAATTAATATGAAAATACGTACATTTTTATCACTTTTATTAAGTTTATTTATTATGAATCAAATATTTGCACAAAATATTGAAGCAGATTCTTTCCAAACAAAGGAAGGAGAAACCGTTACCTTTCACTTCATTAAACATGCAAGTTTCTATCTCACTTATAAGGATATGACCATTTACGCCGATCCTGTTCTTTATGAGGGCGTTGATTATTACAAACTACCAAAAGCCGACTTCATCTTCATTACCCATGATCATTATGACCATCTTGATAAAGAAGCGATTGCACAAATCTCAAAATCAAATACAGAAATCTACTGCAACAAAACAACCGGAGAAGTTCTCAATATGGGCATTGTATTGAAAAATGGCGATAAGGTTTCTTTAAAATTTGATATTGAAGTAGTTCCTGCTTATAACACCAGTGAGGGTAGAGATATTTACCACCCCAAAGGTCGAGACAACGGCTATATCATTACGTTAGGCGGTTCGCGTATCTATATTCCCGGCGACTGCGAAGATATGCCAGAAATGGCTCAATTTAAGGATATTGATGTGGCATTTCTGCCCATCAACCAACCCTACACCATGACCGTAGCGCAAGCCATCAACGCCGCCAAAACCATCAAACCCAAAATCTTGTACCCAATTCACTACAGCGATACGGATTTAAAGGGGCTGGGTGTGCTGCGGAAGGAAGGGATTGAGGTGAGGGTGTTTAAGATGTAGGGCGAAAGGAGAATAGTTGATGAGATGATTAGATGATGAGGTGATTTGACGATGGGCACAAACATTATTTTCACCGTTATTATCAAATCATCTAATTAACTAATCATCTCATCACCTAATCAAAATTCTTATACTTTCGCCAACGTTTAGAAAACCCCTTCGGATACCTAATTATATTAATAATCAAATATTTTAAATGAAAAAAAACTTAACCCTTATTCTGTCAATTATTTTTTTGACACATTTTTTTACTATGAATGCACAATTTATTTTTGAAGCCACAAAAAATAAAACAATTCAAAACCTTTCACAAGATAGTAAAATACCGAAAGAAATTATTAAAAGAGGAGTGGAACAAATTGCGCTCCTGTGGAATTACACAGATGGCTCTGAATCTGAGTTTTGTGATTTTTGTGAAACCTATTTTTGCAAGACTCTTGAAGAAAAAAACGAACTTTTTTATCGAATAGCAGATAATTTTGAGTCAATTTTCGGACACAATAACCGCGTTACGTTAGATTTGATGCGCCCTTTGCAAGTTACGGGATACAACCCCTTGCCTATTGACGAACTGTTTGCAACTTACGACCTGAATGCGCATTTCTCCGATGATATGTTTGCCAACAAAATTGCATTCATTGCAGCGCTGAATTTTCCCTATTTCACTTTAGATGAAAAAGAATACAACGGTCACCGATGGACTGCTACGGAATGGGGATATGTGCGGCTGGGCGACTTTTTCTACTCGCGCGTACCTGCCGGTTTGAAACAAAATATTGCTGCCGCTGTGGGAAATGCCGACAATTATATTTCCAACTACAATATCCCTATGGGGTTGATTGCCAATGGGGCTAACACCCGCTATTGGTCAAGCAGCACCAAATTGATCTCCCACTGGGGGTTGCGTGATGAATTGAAAGCTGCATACGCAGACACCGAATTTGGATATGTAAAACAACAACTCATCTACGCCATCATGAAAGCCATTATTAATCAAACTATTCCTATGGAAATTTTGAATGAGGCTGAAGGCTATTTCTGGAAACCGGTTGCCAACAAAACCTTCCTGTACGAGTTGGTTGAAATTGAAAACACGCCTGAGCCTAATACCAGATACCAGCACTTACTCAATATTTTTAAGGCTGTTAGCGCCACCGACAAATGTTACGCCGGCGAGAGCAACTTTATTTCCAGAACATTTGAGAGCGATTTGGAAATGAAACTTGAGGATGTGGAAAACCTTTTCATCTCATTGATTACTTCACCCCAAGTGAAACAAACTGCGGATATGATTGCTAAAAGATTAGGAAGAAAGTTGCAACCCTTTGATATTTGGTACGATGGATTCAAATCAAGAAGTTCTTTTAATCAGGAACAGTTAGATAAAGATGTTCGCGACAGATACCCTGATGTTGCTGCATTTCAAAATGATTTACCCAACATCTTAATAAAGTTGGGGTTCACTCCCGAAAAAGCAAAATATATTTGTTCTTACGTTCAGGTGGATCCCTCAGTGGGCGCAGGACACGCCTGGGGTGCTGAAATGAAATCGGACAAATCCATGTTGCGCACCCGCATCGCTGGGGGTATGGACTATAAAGGATATAACATTGGTATTCATGAGTTTGGACACAATGTTGAACAAACGATTTCGTTGCATAATGTATCCAACTATTTTTTAAAGGGTGTTCCTAATACCGGATTTACCGAAGCGCTGGCATTTACATTTCAAGGAAAAGATTTGCAACTGTTAGATTATGTGAATAGTGACACGTTGGCTGAGTATATGAACACGCTCGATATTTTTTGGGGATGTTACGAAATTATGGGAGTTTCTTTGGTGGACATTAAAGTATGGCAATGGATGTACCAACACCCGGATGCCAATGCCATAGACCTCAAATATGCCGTAATGCAAATTGCCAAAGATATTTGGAATCTATATTATGCGCCTGTTTTTGGCATCATTGACCAAACCATTTTGGCAATCTATTCTCACATGATTGACTCTCCATTGTATTTATCCGCCTACCCAATCGGACATATTATTGATTTTCAGATTGGTAATTATCTAAAAGATAAAAATCTCGGCGATGAAGTTTACAGAATGTACGCCATGGGCAGGCTCACCCCCAAACTTTGGATGGAGCGCGCCGTAGGCAGCCAAATTAATGCTACAGAACTGCTTAACAGCACCCAAAAAGCACTAGATAAAATTACGGAAGCAAGCAAACCCGTAAAAAAAGGGAAAAAGTAATTTTTTTATGTCACACATATTACAAATTCATGCAAACAAAAATTGAAATTGCCGAAAATTGGCTTCCGCGATACACCGGGACGACAATAGATGATTTTGGCAAGTATATCATTCTCACTAATTTCAAAAATTATGTGACGAATTTTGCCGAACTTATGAACACTGAAATCATGGGGATAGACAACCCCATGCAAAGCGCCACCAAAGAGAACATTACCATTATCAATTTCTCGATGGGTAGCGCAATGGCGGCTACCATCATGGATTTACTAACGGCTGTGAAACCCAAGGGAGTGCTTTTTTTGGGCAAAACCGGAGGACTTAAAAACTATATTGGGTTGGGCGAACTGTTGCTTCCCATCGCTGCAATACGGGGTGAAGGTGCCTCAAACGACTACTTCCCTCCCGAAGTTCCAGCACTTCCCGCATTTAATTTGCAAAAAGCCATTTCTTCCACTATAAGAGATTATAACAAAGACTATTGGACAGGTACAGTCTATTCCACCAACCGCAGATTATGGGAACACGACGAAGATTTTAAAAAATATTTACGAGCGATCAGAGCTACCGCTATTGATATGGAAACGGCAACTCTCTTCTCCGTTGGTTTCTATAACAGAATACCTACCGGCGCATTACTCATGATTTCCGACCAACCCATGCTCCCAGATGGTATCAAAACTGAAAAAAGCGATAAATTAGTAACCGAACAATTCTCCTTAGAACATTTGAAAATTGGCATTGATTCCCTCCGCCAATTAATCAACAAAGGAATGACGGTTAAGCACTTGAAATTCGATTATTACGAATAATAAATATTAATAATAATAAAATTGTACTCTAATTATTGATGTTCTATTTGATTACAACGATTTTTTGTATTTTTATTAGATTGAAAATAAATAGAATACGTTAAATTGTTAAAAAAAATCTTAATTTAACATTTCACATTAAAGTTAATATATATTTGCCGCGTTATAAACCAACAAAAAAATATAGGAGGAACGTTATCGATTAGATCTCTACTTTTTAATTCCAGTAACCTAAAAAAATGATTATGAAATCGATTGCGTTAACCGACAATGAGCTGATAACTCGTTATGTTGATGGGGATGAAATTGCCCTCAAACATTTAATCAACAGACATCAAAAAAAGGTTTTTTCGTACATTCTTATGTCGGTAAAAAACAGGGAACTCGCGGAGGATATTTTTCAAGATACTTTCATTAAGGTGATCAACACACTCAAATCCGAAAACTACAAGGAAGAAGGAAAGTTCTTACAATGGGTAATGCGAATTGCCAACAACTTGAAAATTGACTACTATAGGAAAGTGCAACGCATGCCGGTTTTTGAATCCAACAGCGATTTTAACATCTTTGACGTCCTAAATGGAACCGATCCCTCAATTGAGCAAAAGATTATCACAGAGCAAATTTACAGCGATGTAAAAAATTTAGTGCAATACCTCCCCGAAGAACAACGCGAAGTGCTGGAAATGCGTATCTATGACGATGTTAGTTTTAAAGATATTGCCGAAATCACAGGCGTAAGCATCAACACTGCCTTAGGAAGAATGCGATATGCCCTAATTAATCTTAGAAAACTGATTAAAGAAAAGAACGTTATTATTTCATAATCAAAAAATAATTTTTTATTTCACTTTTTCTGCAATATTTCATTTTAATAGGCGTTTTTCAACTATTACAAAATGAAAATGCTGCCTATGAATAAAGAAATAACACTTTACAAAAAATCTTCCAAATTAAATCTTAACCAAACACCAAGAAAAGCGATTATTGAAACTTTAATCAGCTATTCAAATTCAATTCAATTTGTGAATGCGTCAATCGGGAAGTTCGTGGTGGTGAACAACTGATTTTTATCTCTTCGTTATCTATATTTGCATAATAATTGTGTGGTAAGAATAATAAGTTGTTTTTATTTTTGCTAAAAAAACATGTTGTTTATACACACAATTCTGTATTATTGCTTTTTTCCTTGCGAAATGGCTATTATTTTTGTTTTTTTTTTGTTTTTTTTTGTTTTTGTACAAAACAAAGAAATTGTTGCTATTTTCGCAGCCATTTAATAACAAAAAAACTGATTACCTATGACCTAAAAACACCTATACAAAATGTTCAAGAAGGTTGTTGTTATTTTTTTTGTACTAAAATGAAAATAAATCAAATAAATTTTTAAAAATATGAATAATAAAAACAAACATTACATTTTAATCTCGGCTGCTATTGTTGTGCTTTTGATGTGCTTCTATAGTTGTGAAAAGATTTTTGAAGTTGATCCACAAAGACTATATGATTCGATCTACGATCCCTCAGCGGTGAAGTATTCCACTTTAGATCAAAGCATGGTTTTGTATCTTGACCATTCAACTTGTGTGATAGATGCTAATCAAAATTCGCTCGTTTTTAAAGCCTTAAAAGGTCAGTTAGGGTTGTATGCTGATACGCTGTGTCTTATTAAAGGTCAAGATTTTGAATACAAGCCCAATACTGAGAAGTCGGCGACAAGTACAGTTGTTTACAATATAATTAATGGAATTAGTCAGGATTTTAACTACGCTGATATTGGTCGTGCTGTAGATAAAATATGTAATGGTAACTCGCAAGCCATTTTAATTACCGACTGTGAATATTTTGACAAAAACAAAAAGAATCAAGATGGTTTTCCGTACCTTTCCGGCGCTTTCAAAGATTGGTTGCAAAAAGGATATGTAGTTTATATCGTTACAGAGCCATATTTGGAAAAAAATAAAGAAAAAAAACGTTTTTATTTTTTCTTCACGGATGATAAAATGAATGCCCCAATTAGTAGTAATATGTTAAATGAATTGCAGCATTTATTACAAAATGGTACTTGTCAATTATTTAAACTGACAAACTCGGATATTTACGTTCAAAGGCAAGGTAAAATGTTTTCTAATGATTTGGATATTAGCGATGTTACACAACAGGGTAGTTTCCAATATGTGGAACTATACGATAGTTGGAACACCATTCGCGAATATGTAATGAAATTAAACAAGTATGGAGACCCATTAGAAAATGATGAAGGTACAGGGAATGCGCAACCCGTTCCATTAGTGCAAAATCTTTTTTTTAATGATGGTAATAATTACTTTATTGACGATGTAGAAATTATTGCAACTAATATTACCACCCAATATTTAGCCTTAGACAACCCCGATATAACTCCTACAATTACTGATATTTCGGAAGGTTTTAGAATTGATAAAGATGCTTTACTTAATAATCAATTAAATCTATTTCTTACGGATAAGATTTTTAAATTTCTTGATGCAGAACATGGTGGAAATCTTATTCGTTTAGATTTTGTTGTTACAAAAGCAGGTTTGCAAGATTATGACCCTGCTATGTTTATGTGGAAATCACTGTATAACAATGATTCTGCAATTTGTGTTGCAAAAAGCATTGAAAATGTTTTGTATGACGCAAATATTGTTCCAATGAGTAAAGACAGGCGTGTAATCCATACGCTATTTATCAAAACAGAAGCATATAAGTAATTTATTAAAATAATCCAAAATGAGAAGAATTGAAACACTTAATGATCTAAAAGCGTTAATAGGCGAAACCTATATGTACGCAGTTATTATTGCCGTTGTGGCATTAGTTTTGGCATTTATTATTGCCAATTTAATCAAGTATCAAGGCGGTAGATACAATACCGATCACATCAAACGCCGTATCTGGTTTATTGTAATTGGAGTTATTGCCCCCATTGCCTTTTGGCTTTACAATTCTATGTATGTCGCAAGTTTTATTACGAGGGCGCCTTTACTGGCAAGGTTTAAAACGGCTAATTTAATTGCCACTTCGTCATTACTTGGCATTTATGTAGTACTTGGTATTATTACAATGCTACTTATGCGGCGCTCAAAATGGGGCAGTATTTTAGGAAAATCAAAATAGTAATACACGAAAAATCAATTTTTATATGGCAAATATATTTGTAATAGGCATTGGCGGCTCCGGTATGCGTTGCATTGAAGCGTTTACCCACTTGTGCGCTGTAGGTATGTTTGATAGTACGGATGTGCATTTGTTGGCGTTAGATACCGACAAGGATAACGGAAACTTCACACGCCTAAAAAATTTGAAAGAGGCGTATATTAAAACCAAGGGTGTTAATAAAAAACAATTTGCACTGAAGGATACTTTCTTTTCAGCAAATTTGCATTATTATCAATTCAGTCCTGATTATTCAAAAGTTTCAACTTTTGATGCTTTGTATAATTATGGCGATGCTAAATTCAGTAACCCTGAAAAGGCAGCCATTGCCGATTTATTGTTTACAGACAATGCAAAATCGTTTGACTTAAAACACGGCTACAGAGCACAAACACACTTGGGCAGTATGTTAATGTATCACTCCATTATCAATGATATAAAACAAAATGACAAAAGCGATTTGAGGCGTTTTATTCAGGAGTTGATTACGGCTTCAAATTCTGGCAGCCCGCGCGTTTTTATTTTGGGTTCTGTATTTGGCGGCACTGGGGCATCTTCTATTCCCATTATTCCAAAGGCGATTAAAGAAGCGGCAGCGCTGATTTCTGATGCGACCGACATTGAGCGCAACGCCTATTTTGGCGCCACATTGCTTACCAGTTACTTCTCTTTTCCATTGCCCAACGATAAGGAAAAACAACAACAAAAAGTGATCGCCACATCCGACAAATTTGCGCTCAATTCTCAGGCTGCCATGATGTTTTATGAAGCTGATGAAACTGTAAAAAAGACCTATCAAAAATTTTATATGATGGGAACAGAAGGTATGGAGTGGCAACCGAGCAAAGTAAAAGACAAAACCATTACTGGCGGAGAGAGTCAGGAAAATGATTCACACTATATTGAAATGTTGGCTGCATTTGCTGCCTATCATTTCTTTAACTCGCCGGAAGAGGGAACAGACGGCGCACAGTTAACCGGATTACGAGATCTGAAATTGGATAAACGGGTAGAATATCTATACCGTACTTTTAACGAAAACGGAAAAATAGAATTTACCGATTTTGTAGGCAGTGAAAAGAAAGAAGAGTTGGCAAAGAAAATAGGTCTTTTCACGGCAATGAGTTATCTTACTTTACTTGAAAAATATGATTTCTTCGTGCAGGCACAAACAGGCGATTTGAAAAAAGTAAAAATTGAAGGTTATGAAGATATTGACCCCGAAGAAGTGAAAAACCTGAAAAGATATATGTCGCTCTTCCATTTTGGTATTGAAAACGGAGCTATTAAAGATGGTTGGTTACGTCAAGTACATCGTTCAGCCGGTGGTGGAGACAAGTTTTTGTTAAATCCCGAAGTTTTCGGTTGCAATTCTATTAGGGAGTTTGAAAAATTTGATTTCAATGAAAAGATGTTTCAAAAAAATTCTGATTTTGAATCTTATAAATTCAAAACAGGATTACTTGGCAGTATTTACAATAGTTTTTTGGAGAACTTTATTAAATCACAAGAGCCGGAAAGTATTTCCAACAAGAATGAGAAGTTAATCAAAAGAACTTATGATACCCTGTGTCAATTGTATAACTTTAAAAATTAAGAACTATGGCTAAAGCAAAATTAATAAAAAGTACAGAAGGCAGTAAATCCAATCCGGAAGGGAAATGGTATATTCATGACCAAATCAAACCTTTTATTCAAGGCATTATTGCAGGCGATTTAGATATTAACCAAGTATCCAGTACGCTGATTTCGGGTGTACCTACGCCTTGGGCGCGAGTCAAACTATTTTGGTTTGCTTTTGATTACCTGCAACGGCAAGACGCCAATATTACCACTTCTGGCTTGTTAGATTTTTATTCGATATTGCGAGATGAGTGGAAAGGTTTACTTGCCTTGGTGGCTCTTTTTCCCGACCGTGTAAGTTTTTCTGAACCCATCTATATGGATAAAAAGAGCGATTTGTTTGAGATCACAGGCGGTTTCGGGAGAATGCTTCTTGATGATGCTGATTTTTGGACAGATCAACAGAAAAAACAAACAAATCCGGACGAATTACCTTACATACAGTTGGTACGCTACAATGGACAGGTAATTGGGGGAACTTCGCCGTTTTCTATCGTTTTTCCGGGTGTAGAATACGCCAATTTACAACACGCAAGCGATATTCCATGGTTTAGAAACGGCAAGTTTGAAGATCCGATGCGTTATTTGGATAAAGATAAACTGCAAAAACTTTATCTGTTTATCAAAAATGTTAATGGAAATTTTGCTAAGTATGAAGAAAATATTAATATTGGTCGTTCCAATAACAAATTAGATTTGTCGGGTTTGAAAGCTTTTTTGCGCGAATGGCAAAAATCTATCGAAATGAAGGAAAGTAATTTGCAGAAAAATGGCACCGTCGCAAAATATTCCAATTTAGCCATGCCCTACAAAGCGCTTTTGGATTCGCATCAAAAAGTTTATCAATTGCAAGACGGGTCTTTTACTTTTGATGAACCTGCAAATAAGGAATTGGTAAAAGCTATTTTAAGTGATTTGCAAAACATCTTAAAAGAAGATAAAAGCATTTTGGGCTGGTATGAGTCTATTGACCATAAAAACCCGCTTTCTCAGGCTGCTGTGTATTACCTACAAGTGAATGATGTAAGAGATGTAGAAAATCCCGTTAAATATTTTGCCTTGCCGTTGAGTATGGAAGGGATTCAAATGTTTACACAACAATTAGGTAGATTGGTGTCGCATCAAGACCCCAAATTTGATATTATCGGAAAAATAAGCGACCAGGGTAATTTAATTGTAGATTTAACAGTGAATATTGATAACCAACCATATCGCTTAAATTCAAAAGAATATGAAATAGAATGGGGAACTCCCAACAATAAGGTGTTAATGTGGCCTGATTTTGTTTCAGACAATTGGGATGCTTATTACCTCTATTCCGAATATCCGCTGAATATGCAGGGCGAAAAGTTTGTGCCATTTTACAAAAAAGGGCAGGAACAAAAAATTATTACCATTGAAAGAAACCATGGAAAAGAAGTAATTAACTCTGTGGTTTATTCTAACAGTCCTGAAGACTTTTTACAAGATGTCGGCTTGGATATTACCAACTTAATTACATATCCTGCCGGACAAGTGCCGCAAGATATGCACAAATACGAAGTAATTAAATCTAACCGCCCGATTGCAGGTTTGGAAATTCGTATAGAGCGTGCCGGAAAATCCCAAAATGCAGGTTATTTAATCGTAAAGAATCCGGGTGATACAACCATGGGCAACTCTAAAATTGCTGATTTTACTACAGAAGATATTAACCGTGAGGCGATTGTAGGGATTGACTTTGGTAGTAATAACTCATGTGTACATTACACATTGAAAACGGCCGCCAATAACAAAGCGCAACCTATTGAATTTAAAAATCGTCGTTTAGCATTGGTAGGTATTGATGCTCAAAGTGGCGCTACTGCCGAAAGAGATGAATTATTATTTTTCTCAAACGAATCTACCCCAAACGGTCAAATAAAATCGTGGTTGCATGAACACGACAATCGCTATGTAGGAGCTAATAAAGACAAGGAAATTGCAGGTGGAGTGGCGGTAAACGAAAAGAATATCCTCGTAAAAGAAATGGATAAGGAAAAAATAACCACGCAAGCAGGTATTTTGCACTATAATATGAAATGGTTATCGGATATTGCAGGATTGTCAAAGAAAACAGCCTATTTGAAAGCATTATGGTTATCAATATGCGCAGATTTGTATGCTCAAAAATGTCACCCCGCAGAATTGCGGTGGTCCTTCCCCGGTTCAATGTCCTCTTTCGATTTAAGCCAGTATAACACAATCTATAATACGGAATTGCCTTTATTAACACCCATTTTAGATAAAGATACGCATTCGAGATTAAAACCACTTATTGTGGTTGAACAAACAGAATCCGAATCGGTTTGTAAATACGCCTTAAGCAGAGATTACGGTTTAAATAACAATATGTTTATTGGTATAGACGTAGGCGGAAGCACAAGTGATATTCTTTTGTTGGCAAAAGATATTAATGTCGGAAATAAACCGCGTTTGTACAAACAAAGCTCCGTTCGCATTGCTGCCGGCGTATTCTTCGATGCAGTAATTCAATCAACGGCATTCCGTAAGGCTATTTTCGATTATCACGAAAGTCAAAAGAAAATCAAAGTCGAAAATATCCAGGAAATTAAATCCGCAGGACATAAAGCGCCATTCTACCTCAACAGTGTTTTTGACCAACTTACCGATGACGATTTTAGCTTATTCTACTCTTATATCGGTCGTGAAGCCTCATTTGTATATGCAATTCCGGCTTATGTTACCGGATTGCTCGTATTTTATGCCGGAAAACTTTGCGCCAAAACTATCAAAGAAAATAACCTGACACAAGTTAAAGAGGTGCATTTACTTCCTTTTGGGAAAGGTGGGCGTTTATTCCATTGGTTACAAACGAAACCCGGTACCACGCTTACCAATACTTATTTTGAAGATTGTTTCCGCAAGGGATTTGGCGAGGGTGCTGAGGCTATCTCTCTTAAATACAGAAATGATATTACAAGCGACAATAAATCAGAAGTTTCAAAAGGATTGGCTGTAGATACAGACCTGATCTATGATAGCAATGTACGTTTTACTTCAGATATTTTTGCAGAAAAAAATATTCGTTATCTGCGCGATGGACAATTTGTCCCATTTGCAGAAGACGAAATTGTATCAGACGAGTATTTTGAAAATATTGGACAGTTTGAGTTTCCGTCAAAATTAGAAAATTTCGATGAGTTTTTGAGAATTTTTATTGATTTTATTGGACATAAATCAGGTTTGGTAACTAATGTTGCGGTTTTGGAAAACAAAAGCAAAGAATTGACTTCACTTCTGTCTGCGTTTATTCAAAACGATGCCGAATACAAAAAAGCACGCAACGCCAAGCAACAAAGCAACAAATTTGAATATCGCTTTCCCATTTTAATCGCAGAAGGATTATGTTATTTGGAAAAAATATTAATCCCTGAAATTTTTAAATCATAAGTGAATGAGCTATTTGGTATTGCATATTGATACGGAATTCATTGTCGGTACGGTTTGTGCCGACAATGGAAACTCTTATCCCGTTACCAATGGAAATGAGGATTTGCTATGGCTCTATTTTTTTAATAATCCGCACCAAAACCGTATCTCGTTCGGCAAAGAAAACAAAGCGCATTATAATAACAAGGATATTAATTATTATGGTCGTTTTTTTGAATTAATTGAAAATGAACAGGAAACTTTTACAATTAGAAGTATTCAAAAGAAATCTATTGAACTATTAGAATATTCCGATTTACTGAAAACACTCAAAGAAAAATATGAGTCGGTTACCCTTGAAAACACACATCAAATCCCCACGTTGATTACTTTTTCGCTTTCAATTAGCGAGTTAGCAAAGCAAAAAACTGTAGAATATCTTAAAAATCAAGGATTTCAAATAGACTCCTATACCATCCCATTATCTGAATTGGTTTGCTATTATCCTTTCAATAATAAAGAGTTTATTCCGGCAAACGGCAATGTGGTACTTTTACTTGCAGCAACAGATCCCTCTTTACATTTAATGAAACTTGTTTTTTCCGACAACTATTTTATGATTGACGGTGAAGAAAAAATTTACAAAGGAAAAGGGATTGACCCACGAAAAAGAGCATTGGTAAAATTTGTGGTTAATGAAATCAACAAATCGGTGGGCGCTTTAAGTACACAAGATGAAATAGAAGATGAATGTGTAAGAAAAGAACAAAAAGCGGAAGAATGGTTAAGACGAATTGATGTACAACAACAAAACAGGCCATTATCTATTCATGAAAGTTTATCCATAATGCCTAATACGATTAAACAGGTTCTCGTTAGAAAAGCGGATATTGAGAAAGATACAGGGCATTACATTCAAGAATTAATGGATATTTTTGATGCTTACAAACACGAAAATATAAAAGGCAATGTGGCTGCCATTTTCCTTTTGGGCGATTGTTTCCAAAATTCATTAGTAAAAGAACGTTTTGAAAAAATGATTCATAACGAAAATTTGTTTTTGTATGCCAATAAGGATATTCAACAGATTTTGTCCATCTATCCCAAAATTGATTTCAAACGTTACATTGACCAAGAAGCAAGAATTAAGGCTCTTGCCGAAGCCGAAGAAACGAAACAAGCCGAACAGCGCGCATTAGAAGATCGAAAGCGCAAAGAAGAAGAGGCAGCAGCACAAAAAGAAGCAGAAATTAAAAAAGCGGAGCAAAACCGCAAAGAAGCAGAACGTTTGTTTGAAAGAGCGATAGAATTGGAAAAAGAAGGAAAATTGGAAGATGCAAGGGTAAACGCGGAAAACGCTTTTGCATTAGAGAAAACCAACAGAACTTACAAACAATTTGTTTCCGATTTGATTGAAAAAATAGAGAAACTGAATGCTAAAAACGAACTGTATAAATCGTATTTGAATAAAGCAGATACATTTTTTGATAACAATGAATTTGGGCAAGCCCTTGAAGAATACGAAGCAGCCCAAAGCGTATTTGATAATGCTGAAATCACCAAAAAGATTATTGAGACAAAACGGCAGATAAAAGATACTGAAAAAAAGAGATTGCAGCAAGAAGAAGAAGCCAAACGACAAGAAGAAGAAAACAAGACGAAATATGAGAAAATTCTTGCAATTGCCAATAAACTTTTTGACGAAGAAAAATGGGAGGAAGCACAGTTGCAATACGAAATGGCTTCGGATATATTCCCGCAAGAAAAAGAGATTAAAGACACAATCAAACTATGCATGGATAAAATTAAAGCAATTGAAACTGCTTTTAATGATTTTTTATCCGATGCAATAATAGCAGAAACAAAAGGAAAATTATCAGAGGCACTGATTCTATTGGAAAAAGCACAACATTTTAAACCCGATAATGGTGAGGTTAAAAAGCGAATAAAGAATATCAAGTTTAATTTAGATTTTGGAGGAGGCGGAACTACATCGCAACCAAAGGGAAAACCAAACAATGATTTTCTACCGAAAATGCCAAAAAATGAGAATAACTGTGATTTTTTGAACATTAAGTCGCAAGAAAAAACGAACACAGAAGATGATTTTTTAGGAATTTCTAAGAATAAGAAGGAAGAAAATACAGGAAAGAGCAAAAAAGTTGATTTTGATAATTGGTAAAGTGATAAACACTTACAAGATAACAATATTTGTTTCACATTAAATTTTTAATTATGTCAGAAGTAACATTAAAACCGAAAGTAACCTTAAAAAGAAAGGGAGAAGCAGCCCCTTTCACTTTCAACGAAAAGCTGCAAATTGA
>JGI24696J40584_12961486_pt1 | contig 17747 bp, 19 predicted proteins | sample TergutCo191P4_FD_40584 | JGI IMG/M metagenome (IMG submission 40584)
TAAATTCTCTGGCAATTTCAAATAAGTTCGTTTTTCGCCATTAATTTCATCCTCAGTGTAGGCCGTCGATAAAATCGCCATCAATAGTCGCTCAACACCAAAACTCGGCTCGATGACGTGTGGCACGAACGGCGCACCGCCATCCTTCGGTCGATATTCCATGTTTTTACCAGATTCGCGCACAATATTACCCAAATCAAAATCCGTTCGATAAGCCAGCCCCATTAGTTCTTCGCGACCAATGGGAAAATCAAATTCGATATCAATCGTACGTTTGGAGTAATGTGCCCGATCCGCATCCGGCACTTCTAATTCGTGAATTTTGTCTTTTGGCAATCCCATCTGACTCAAGAATTCGTGTACGTCAGCCAGCAGTTTGTCAAAATTCTCTTCCCAAGTTTTCGGATCGACAAAATATTCTATTTCCATTTGTTCGAATTCACGCGAACGAAATATAAAATCACGCGGACTGATTTCGTTCCTGAAAGCTTTGCCCTGCTGAGCAATTCCAAACGGCAAATCCGGATAAAACGAATCAATCACATTTTTGTAATTAGTGAAAATTCCCTGGGCCGTTTCGGGTCGTAGATAAGCCATCGACTCTTCACCGTCGACCGGCCCAACGTGAGTTTTGAACATCATGTTGAATTGACGAATTTCGCTCCAATCTTTGACGCTACAGGTGGGACAGACGGCGCTGAGATCAATTTTATCAGCGCGAAAACGACCTTTGCATCCACCGCATTCAACCAACGGATCGGTAAAAGTCGTCGCATGACCGCTCGCCACCCACGTCCTCGGATTCATCAAAATCGCCGCGTCCAAACCGTACATATCCTCGCGCCGCGTCACAAAAAAATCCCACCACGCGCTCATGATTTTACGTTTCAACTCAACGCCCAACGGCCCATAATCCCAAGTCCCGGCCAACCCACCATAAATTTCACTCCCCTGATAAATAAACCCACGGCGTTTGCAAAGTGAAACTATTTCTTCCATGTATTACATTGTAGCAGATTTTTGTAACTTTTTAGAAGTCTTCGAATTTATCTGCTCTAACATCATAACTCATCCCCTTGCCATTTTGCAGTTTTCCAGGTCGAAAATCTTCGCCGTGTTCGTTCCTGTCGGACATTAGTTTCCATATTTGCCCATCGTAAAAGCCATCGTCATTAGCCATATCACAATGACCGACGAAGAACACGCCGAGATTTTCGCTAGCTTCTTGCCCGAGTTGCTCAATCGCATAAGCAATAATTTTTGAATATAGTTCTTCTTTGAATTTATCGTCAACTCTGCCCCAATATAACGCTTCGTTTAACTTGGGGTCTTTTTTCCGCCATTCATTATCGTCACCACGTTCGATATTACTAAAATGCGTACTCTCAATATCAGATTCTGATTGTTCATTAATGAGGTAGTTCAATACTTCGGCCGTACCCGGCGAATCACCTTGTCCACTATCGACAATTACAATCGCCTTGCATAAGTGTTGAGTAGCTAGTGTTATCAAAGCATTAACTTTCTCCTTGTAACTATCGGTAGTACTGCGCTCATTCCACCGTTTTCTGTCATCGCGAAAATCATGTAGATTACCACCATCTTCGAAATGTCTCATCGCCACTGTAAATCTGATGTTGTCTGGTATCGCCATAATCGTTCTCCTCTCCCACCAAATTTAATAACAAACCCATAATACCCCCCCCCGCTATGAAATTGCAAGCATAAGCACTCTTCTACTATGCCTCGCGATGCGCAAAATTTATAAACTATTTTCTTCAGATTTCGATATATCAGAAGTATTTAACTCCCAGTTAACTAAACATATTAAAGAATTACATTTATGGTGACTATTTACAAAGTGTCATTCACACTAACATGTTGCTGTTTTTATTTTTTCGGTTTAATTTCTTCTAATCTCGATGATACATTATCACCATCCGAAACTACCTTGAATCGCGACAAGTAGTGATCTCCCCAGGCATGTATCATTTTATGCTTACGCCATTTCTTTGGCTCGTCTTTGGGTAACATTAATCTAGGCACTCCGCTAATGTCGTAATACGGCGCTAACCAGCCTGGAAATCCATACTCGGCATCTTCTGTCAAGTACTTTAGCGGTTGCGCTAGTACATCAACACCCAATGAGTAATCCGTGGCATCAACCGGCTTAACTAGTCTGTTATCATCTTCACGCTGACTCATCATTTCAATTACCGTGTTCATCATTAAGTGTCGCGTATCCGGTAGAGTGAAATTGGGCCGCAATTTTTCAAGCTGCCGAACGTTAGTAGCTGCACGGTCACAATCTTCGGCTATTTGCTCTTGTTGGTCTGGTGTTAATTGTTGAAAGTTATACAATCCAGCCACTTGGAGCATTCCCGATCTATTTTCGTCATATGGTGTAAAAGAAATTCGTGTGCGGATTGCAGGCTGAGACATCATGTAGCCGATGATCTTGCGCTGTGATTTTGTACCCTCGAACCGTATTGGCCATTGCATTGCATATAATCCATACATCATACTGATCGGGTACATGCCAGCTGATTCACTGTTAACAAGTCGCCATGGTTCTACAATACCAGCATTAGCTTGTCCTAACAATGGCTGTGATTGGGTTCTGTCGGCATTGTTGGACATTAAGTCTCCTATTGAACCATATAAATGTGGTCCTCCAGGATTTTCATAGCGCGGACCACAGTGTTGGAATGCGCTACGCCTGTGCGGATAGGGCACAGCAATCCCAGCTGAGGTTTTTAGATCGGGCGGCAGCCTTTTACCAGTCTTACCGCTCCACGACGGCCCTGTAGCAACACGCAATCTGAAAAGCTCAGCCATGTTCTGGAATTCTGTTGGTGACAAATTACAAATTTGCATCGCGCCACCGCATTCACCAAGTATTTCTAGTACCTGTTGTGCCAACTCCTTTTCCCGCCGCAAGCTTGAATCGCTAGGATATTCTCGCGTCCTCCTTAGTTGATTTAAGATTGGCGACTGTTGTATGTACGCTCGTATCCTCGGGTTATCAACTGACATGTTTTCACACTCCCTCTCCCACCGCATTATAAGCTATATAAATAGTTTACCCCCCCCCGCTGCAATTTGTCAAGCATTTTTCTTTTTCGAAATTTCTAATCGGTATGGTAACTACTATATCTTCGCCACAATCATCGCCAGGCGGAGGCAGTCGGGGAGGTATTCGTTGATGTCGCTGATTTTGGCGATGATTTCGGGTGAATTGCGCGTCATTAGGCGCAAGATTTTGATATGTTCAGAAGTGTATTGTCCCTGTTCGTGAAAAATAAATGTTTGATCGGTCGTGTCAAAATTGTATTTTGCGTCCTCGACCAATTTCATACCGCTAGCGTCGGTCGCTGTGTTGAGACCGCTCCCCAAAAGCTCGGCCAGTCGCAGATAAAACCACGTTTGCACAATACCAAGATCAATTTTCAGATTATCGAGCGCGCCCAGACACTCCTCGGTCAAAACGTAAAAATCCGGTTCGTTGATGGTTTCGCTGGCCTTGGCGATTTGTTTTAGAACTTCATAACCGAATTGTAATCGATCGTAATTCGTCATGATCTGAGCAAAAAATTTGTTCATTTTGGACCCTGTTAATGTATCAATATCACGTTTGCCGAGATGCACCACAATGTCGCAAATCGCGAACAATTCGATGCCGCCGGCCAAGCGCGATTTTTCTTTGCGCACACCGCGCGCCATTACACTCAATCGACCATTGTCGGGCGTAATAACCGACAGGATGCGATCCGCTTCGCCGTAATTTGTCCGCCGCAGTACGATAGCTTTGGTGCGCAAACTCTGACTCATGACGACCCTTCGCCGATTTTTAATAAAGTTTCACGCAAAATTCGCGGTGTGATTTCTGTTTTGTTCAAGATTTTTTTGACGTTGTATTCGACCACATCGCTCGCTTTGATTTGCTCAGCGGCGGTCGATAATATGACCACCGGCAGGGTCCGCGTATCGGCGTAACTTTGCATTTCGTTGAGTAATACGAATAAGTTTTTCGCGCCCAAAATCACATCCGCTAACAACACGTCGGGACGCCATTTTTCTGCCGCGCTAAAAAACTTTTCAGGATCATAACAAACGCGCACGTCGAATTTCGGTTGTAGGTTGGCGCATAAACTGTCGGCGAACCATTTGTCGTCTTCTAAAATCAAGATTTTCACGGCTGCCCCGCGGAGACAAACGACATCTGTTGGCTGGCCGGCAAGTGCGCCCGGAAAGTCAACCCGCCGTGCCGATGCCGCTCCACCGACAAATGTCCATTCATGGCCAGCGCAAATTTTTGCGCGATTAGAAGTCCCAGACCCGACGATAACGGTCGCGCCGCAATCGGCATAGCGCGCAATCCCAATGATTCCTTTAGTCGCCGAAATTCAGCTAAATCCATCGTCGACCCATGATCGCGCACCGCTAATTCTGCTTCGTTACGACGAATTCGTGTACTAATTTCGATCGACGCACCGGGCGCATTGTATTGCAACGCATTATCCACCAAACCCATCACGAGCGAGCGTAACAAATCGCGATTCCCCACCGCCACCAGGGGTGATTTACCAACTTTTATTTGAAATTCCTGACCCAGCGCCAGCGACAGTGGCGACAACTCATCCACTACTTCATGACACAGACCGCTGAGTAGTACTGGTTCCATTTCGAACATGGCCGATTCTAGTCGCGCTGCGCGCGTTAAATTATCCACCAAACGCAGCGATCTCTCGGACGTCAAACGAATGCGCCGCGCAATTTCCGCGCGCGCCGCGTCGTCCTTAGTTTCCGCCAGCTGCAGCGATAATTGACGCACTAATGTCAGCGGCGTTTTCAATTCGTGCGCCGCCGCCACCAAACCCCCTCCGAAGTCATCCATGCTTCTATTGTATCACTTTTTAAAAACTGATGCTGCTTGAGCTTATACTAGTCGCGATATTTCAAAGTTTTTAAAATAGCATTAAAATCATTCTGAAAATTCTCGCTATCAGTAAAAACTTTCAGTGTCCGGCCGCGAATATCAAAGAAAACCGCTGAACCGTTGATAGTTTTGTCAAATTGACCATCGATGCGCGTACCTTTACCATAACTAGAATTGGGGTCGTCGTTAGCATCAATTAACTTAGTGGTCGACGAAGTTAGTTCACCTTTCTTGACTTTACTTTCGTAATTTTTTAGTACTTGGTCAATCTTTTGATTCGAAATCACCACCCGCAGTGCATACGGTGTTGTGTTTTTCACTGTTGGTACTGTGTTAGGGTAAAAGTAGGCTGCATATTCACTGCTGGTTGTACCATCTTTGTCGATGTAGACTGACCAAGTTTTCGGGTATTCAAAACTGACTGAACCGTAGTCGACCGGACCAGTGAAAACGCTGTTTGGTCGCTTGTAATCTTCCTCGAATTGTTTTTTGTCGACTTCTTTTTGTTCGACTTTGGCCGCTTCGACTGCTGCCGCAACTTTTTGGTCCGACTGGTCTTTGTAGTCGATCATTTGTAAGTATGCCCAACCAAAACCAATACCTAAACCCACCGTCAACAGTGCAAAAATTATCATACCCACTAGAATCGGATTGATTGTGCCACGCTCGTTATATCGTCCAGAAACTTTCATGATTTTAGTTTAGCATAAGAATAAAACGGACGCAATATTAGAACTCGTAGAGACTCATCCCGCCGAGTTCGCGTAAAAATTTTTTTCCCGGAATTTCTGCGCCAAAACACACTACGCGTAATTTTTTGGTTTTCAAATCGGCACGTTGTTGGTCGATAAATTTCGGGATTTTTCGCAATACTTTTTCCACTTGAAACAGATAGATAACGGTCGTATCTGTTGGTAATTTTGCACGAAAAAAATTACCCGTTTTGATTGTGGTGCGTTTCTTGAATTGTCGCAAGCGCAAACGCGACCAGACGACTAGTAATGGATTGATTTCATAACCAATCGCTCGTTTGGCGTTTGATTCTAGTGCCGCAATTAGTATTGTCCCATCGCCCGAACCCAAGTCAACCACTACATCGTCTGCTCCAACATTAGCTAGTTTCATAGCATCAACAGTCCACTTTTTCCTGGTCGGCACGAATGGCGCTCCACCGATTATCACGCCAATTCCAATAACTGCTACAATAGCACAACCGATGATTATTGCAATAGTGGTCATTCTTATTCCAATTCGATTAAGTTCGATTCGTCAAATTTTTCTTTGACGATTTTAATTTTGTTTTTAGCTTCAGTCAGTTGTTGTTGGATTTGCTCGGCTAATTTGACACCTTCTTCGAACTTTGTTGTTGCTGCTTCGACATCCAAGTTGTCACTGTCGAACCAAGCTACAATTACTTCAAACTCATTCATTAATTTACGCAAAGATTTTTGATTACTCATATTGATATTATATCAGATTATGGAAATATCGCCAATGATATGGACATCAGCGCAATGACCACAGTTACAATAATCACAATAATAAAAATTTTGTTAACATTAGTGTTAAAAAATACCATTCTTCGTTCAAATTTCGCACCCTTTTTTGCTACTAGGCCGCTCGTCACGTTGCCAGCTCGTACGTCGCTATAAGTTTTAGCTTGCTGGTTGAATTCACCGACAATATGTTCAACAGCTTCCAAAAACTGTCGCATGTTTTCTTCTGAATCACATAACGCTCCCGAGAATTGAGAATTCCGATACATGTACAGTTCGTCGCCGATTAATTCAAAATCGTAGGATTCGCCGAAATCAATTAACGCACTCATAACATCGGGCGTGAGAATTTGTAGCGCGTCCGTCTGATAGCCAGGCGGCACTAGTAATTTAAAATATTTGTTAAAGTCACCCTCGAGTTTTAGTTCTTTAACTTTGTATCCAATAACATTCGGATTAATTAAATTTTTTTTGCTATCCAAAAATAAGTGCGGTATTGGGCGCAGTAATTTAACGCACATGTAGTAAAATCTGTAAGTTCGACTATTTTTGCCACTGCCGACCGTGTATTGATATTTTGCTAGTGTTGCGCCGTTTGGGAATACAAGTGTGTTACTTTGGATTCTCGGATTACCAATATTAAACATGATTGGTTCAGTTGTTCTAGTGGATCCAGACCCCATAGCAGCCATAGTTGCAAAATAAGTTAGGTTGTTATCGAGCGCGAATTTTAGTAATTTTAGATTTTCTTCATTGATTTTTCTTAACTCATATAAAAATCCATACGCTATAAGTGGAGTGAGTATCGTTGTGACGATAATAGCTATCAGCCAATCACTGCCACTTTCCAATACAACAATCAACATGATTATCGCTATTATTACTGCAATTATCCCAATTTTCTCCCATAGTGTAATATTCTTTATCCCCGCCATTTTTAATTGTTTTTTAGTAAAATTACGTTTCGAAATTTTCTTTTGATTCAATGCTGAGTAATTTAGTTGATTATATTTCATTATTTGGTCACTTTCTTTACCTCTGCGTCAATTATAGCAGTTCTAGTTTCTATCTGTATCATATCACCTATCGCTGATTCGGCAATGATGCGACCGGCCAAGTCACGCACAATCGCATAACCACGTCGAAGAATTTCGCGCGGGTTAAACGCCAAAAAAGTCGCGTGAAGTAATTTAAATTTCTGTTCATCGAGCGTCAGGATTTTCGTTGTATGTGCTGCGATTTCACGAAAATCGCGTCTGGTTTTCTCGCTCGCTCGCGAAAAATTTTCCGCCGCCGCGTCGAGCATTCTTTGTAGGCAAAAATTAATTTGTGACAGAATTTCACGTTTGTCCGGTATGAGAATTTCCGCAGCGTTTGACGGTGTACTCGCTCGCACATCGGCTACTAAATCAACTAAAGTTGTGTCGATTTCATGCCCAATGCCAGTAATTGTCGGCACACGGCTAGCCGCGACTGCGCGTACTAATGGTTCGTTATCAAAGGTCGCTAAATCGTCACGTGATCCGCCGCCACGCAAAATCGCAATAACTTCGGGTGGTTCTTTTCTTTCGTTCAGGAATTTCAGTGCTGCGATAATCTGTTCAGTTGCACCTTGACCTTGCACTTGTACTGGTGTTACTATAATTTCCAAGCCACCGAATCGTTCATTCAGGATTTTTATGAAATCTCGATAGCCCGCCGCACTAGTTGAAGAAATAATCCCAATTTTTTGCGGTAATTCTGGTAAATGTCGTTTACGTTCAGATGAAAATAATCCTTCAACATCTAATTTAGTGCGCAATAGTTCAAAAGCCCGCTTAATCGAACCCTCGCCAACTGGTCGGATAGTTTGCACAGTCAGCGAAAATTTACCCCATTTAGTGACGGTCGGTCGTGCTGTGATCGTAACTTGCATGCCGTCTTCAATCGCTGTGTGCAAATTAAACAGGCTCATGAAGCAACTCAGACTTGATTCGTCGTCTTTGATATCGAAAAATACCCATTTACCTTGATTAACTTTAAAATTCGCCACTTCACCAATTACAGTGATGTTCGGTATCGCGGTTTCAAAAATTTGATTGAGCAGCGCAGTGGTTTCGCTAACAGTAAACTGCATGTCGGATTTTTGCATAAACCTATTTATCCAAATCTGGTCGACCGTATTTATGTAAAGCGTGTTGATATACCACAAAACCACTGACCAATGTGCCAATAATCAAAATTGTTCGTGCTAAAATCACTCCCGCGAACGCTGTGCCACCCGCTATGCCGCTGGCTGTTAAAATACCAATCATCAACGCTTCATAAGCACCTGCACCACCTGGCGTTAACATAAATATGCCCGTCAAAGTCGCTGCACCATAAGCGATTAACAGTGCCGCTGGGTTTGCCCAAGTACCAAGTGCCCAAAAACTAACCATGAATAATAAAATTTCGAAAAGATTAAATAAAAACGACCAAATTATTGGTTTCACTAGTAGTTTTTTATCATTTTTAAGCACTACAAAGTCACTATGAAAATCAAGAAAGAATCGCTTAGTTCGTTCCAATTCTAAAATTTCCGATTTGCGACCAAATGTGACTTTCTTGACAAGCGAATTTAATGTTTTAGTCAACCAACGCGCAAAGTTTTTCATGCGCGACCGCGAACCAATCAGATATCCGCCAAAAAGCACTAGAAAAATCAAACTGGTGATACCGATCGCTGTGGCTGCTATCACCCAGTTAGCCATTCGATTTTCCAGCGTTGTCCAGATCAACGCCAGCGCCATCAGCACCATGAACGTACCCATTTGTACTACATATTTCATGATCTGCGCCATCGTCGCCTGTCCCGCCGCTACACCCAGTTTACCGAGTCGCCAAATCATATATGATACACCACTAACACCACCTGATGGAAAGATGTGATTTACAAAATTAAGTTCCAACGACATGGCCGTTGCTTGCAGCATGTTTGTTCGTTTTAGCTGTCCTCGCGACCTGAGATAAGTAAAGAAAATTTCGGCACCTGCGTAATAAGACGCAAACTGTATCGGTATTAATAATATTAATATCAGTAAATTCACCCGCCCCATCAAATGCCACGCTTCGACTAATTCGTGTCGCGCTAAAATTAACATCGCTACGATCAGTATAAGTGTCACAATGTTGAGCTTGGTTCGCCAACTGCTATGTTGAAGTCGCCATGCTAGTTGTTTTAAAAAATGTTTCTGCTTGTACACAACTCTATTCTATCATACAATATACCGTAGTATGATACTGTTGATTTTAGGTCGTCAACCAGAGATTGGGATCGCTGAGCTACGAGCGGTTTTTGGTAATGTGGAAACAATTTTACCGGGCGTAGTGTTAGTCGCAGTCGACGAAATACCGAATATCGACCGATTGGGTGGCATTCGCAAAATCGGTCGGGTGATTTATGACAACGACGGCAATCCTGGTAAATTTTTGCTTGACAAGTTTAGTGATTTGCCGCCCGGAAAAATCACTCTCGGTATTAGCCATTACGGCAAAATCGCTTCGGCGACTAGTGCCAAGAAAACCGCCATGTTCCTAAAAAGCCACCTCGAGCGATCAGTGCGTGTTTTGCCGAACACGACGGCCGAAATTTCTGACGCTGCGACATTGGGCAATAAACTGGGTTCATCGCCCAACAAAGTCGAACTCCTGATGGCCTATATCGGTCATCGGTTGGTCATCGCCGAATTAGTTGGTGTGCAGAATCTCAACGCCTACACCCTGCGCGATCGTGGTCGCCCCAAACGTGACGCCCGTGTCGGTATGCTCCCGCCGAAATTGGCGCAGATTATGATAAATCTCGCCCACGGCGCTTGTAAAAATTCTCTTTCTAAAGACGACAACGTGTTGGACCAAACTCTTGCGACGAGGGCTGGGCTGGCGCCAAACCGCCAGACTACCCTCCTCGACCCATTCTGCGGTACTGGTGTGATTCTACAGGAAGCCGCTCTGATGGGTTTCGACGTTTATGGTACGGACATCGAGTCCCGCATGATTGATTTTACGAAAACTAATTTGGCCTGGTTAGAAAAAACTCACCAAGTAATTTTTAAATCAAAATCAGAAGTTGGCGACGCTACTAACTACATTTGGTCACAACCGATTGACGTTATAGCGACTGAAACTTATCTTGGTCAGCCTTACACTACCCCGCCACCGACCGAGAAATTACAACAAAACATTACTACCTGCAACACTATTTTAAGTAAATTTTTAATTAACCTCGCCCCACAAATCACCCCTGAAACGGGTCTTTGTGTGGCTGTACCATGCTGGTTTTTGAACAATAAAACTTATCACCTGCCCCTAGTTTGTCAACTTGTTGCTCTTGGTTATGAACAAATTTTTTATTCAGATGATCAAAAACCTTTGATTTATCATCGCGAAAATCAAATTGTAGCTAGAGAACTTTTAGTCTTGCGTCGTAAACCATAATTTGCTATAATGTGAGTCAAATTTGGTAAAGGAGATTCTTTTTTATGTCCCATGTTAAGGCGGGCGGCAGCTCGAAAAACGTTCATAATAATGCCGGTCATCGACTCGGCGTCAAGGTTTTTGGTGGTCAAAAAGTTAAAAGTGGCGCGGTCATCGTTCGCCAAGTTGGTGCAACTAAAATCGCCGGCCCCGGTACTTATGTTAGTCGCAATTTCACTATTCACGCAGGTCGTGATGGTGTTGTTAAATTCGTCAAGCGAAAAACTCGCACTTTCACTGGTAAAACTGTTTATCGTACTCAGGTTTCGGTAGAATAAAACTAAGTATTCACGTCCAATTGACGTTTGATGCGAGCAACCACATCACCGATGACTACTTGGGATTTGACGAGAAAATCGTCAGCACCAAGTTTTTTAGCACGTTCAGCATCTTTCGGTTGGCTTAACGCCGTTAGCATAACAATGCGGATATTCCGCGTCTGGGGCGTATTACGTAAAATGTCCAACACATCAAAACCACTTAATTTCGGCATCATCACATCCAGTAAAATCAACTCTGGCATGAACTTTACTGCCATGTCCAACGCATTTTCACCATTGTTAACATGTTCCACTTCAAAACCCTCAAGCTCAAGGCGCTGTTTGTAGACTAACGCTAATGTTTCATCATCTTCGACTAGCAAAATCTTCTTCTTTACGCCATCCATACTTCCATCATAAGCGATTTAGGATTTCTTTGCAAGTACGTAATTTTGTGCTATAATTAGCTAACTATGTCAAGTTCCCACAACCTAGCAATATTATATTAACGTAGAAGTTCCGTTGCTTTCGCCCGCTGCGTGTCGTTGCCGGCGTTGTATTCTTCTGCAGTCATTTCAACTTTAACATCTGGTTCTAGACCATCACCATCGATATTTTTGCCTTTCGGTGTATACCATCTGGCGATGGTGATTTTCAAACTAGCACCACTTTTCATCTGTAAGATTTCTTGCACGCTACCTTTACCATAAGTTTTTACACCAACTAATGTCGCTACATTATTGTCCCGCAACGCCCCCGCTACAATTTCGCTGGCCGAAGCTGAACCATCATCGATCAACACTATCGTTTTGATATTACTTAAAATTGCATCACCAGAGGCCTTTTCGGTATTAAAAGTTTTATTACCACGACGTTCTTCGACAACTATCGCGCCATTTTTCAGCCAAAGACTCGAAACTTTAACCGCCGCATCAACGTAGCCGCCGCCGTTGCCGCGCAAATCCAAGATTACACCTTTGACATTCTTGTTTTTGAAACTCTTAGCTGCTTCGCGTACCAGATTAATCGTATCATCACCAAAACGCGAAATTCTTAAGTACCCGATATCATCAACAATTTCGCTATTAACGCTCGGTACAGTAATCTTGGCCCGCACAATTGAGTACTCTTTGGTTTCACCATTTCGCACAATCGTTAGTTTGATCGTTGTGCCAGCTTCACCACGGATCTTGTTGACTGCTTTTTCCGGCGTCCACCAAACCGCATCCTCATCGTTGACGGCCATGATGATGTCATGCGCTAGTAAACCAGCCGCTTTGGCCGGGCTGTTATCAAGCGGACTAACAATTTCCAATTGTTGTTTATCATTTCGCCCCAGTTCAACACCAATACCCGTGAACGAACCATTTAGGTCAGCATTTAGTTCTTTGGCTTCTTCAATCGTAAAGTACGCTGTATAAGGATCCCCCGTCGATGCCATCATGCCGGCTGCTGCACCTTGAGTTAGTTTTTCACGATTTAGTTCACCGTCATATTTAGCACGTAAATTAGCGTAAACTTCGTCCAATTCAGAATAGTCTAGTCTGTCGCCGCTACTAACAAAAATTTGGGTGTATCGTGTACCAAGTGCGAAACCGAGCACCCCAACCACTAGCGCTGTGATAACACAAACTGTTATCGATACACCAACTGTCTTTTTCATATTTAGCGGCGTCGATACATCACCGGGTATCGGATTTAGTGAAACTTTCATTTACTCCATATTAACACAAACTCTATACTGATACCAAATTTTAGCGACGCCATTCGCCAAAATAGATATAAACATCAGCCGAGTTAGCTGAAACGCCACGTCGTTCGTAATATTCACCATCACCATTTCGATTGAATTCCGATATGTTAAATGTACCATCAGCGTTGACTGATTCAACCCAAGCTACATGGCCCCAGCGGCCAGCGTTCCAGACTGCCACGGATTTTGGTTTGGGTGTTGTTCCATAAGGAATTCCAATCCGAACTGCATTATCGTCCCACTGATTAGCATTACCAATACCACCCCAATATGGCATATTGCCGTAAGCTTGGTGTACTTTCCAGGCCGCATAACTGACACATTCGCGATTGTACATACCCCACGGATCAATCAATGAATCCTTGCGTGCGTTATATAAATAAGTTGGGTAGCCGCCACGATTAGGATCACCAGCAACAATAGTGCCGCCACCGGTTGAAGTTTGGTTAATTCTAACCTGTTCAGCTCTGAGTCGCTCAATTTCTTTACTATTTTTTTCGACTAATTTTTTATAAGTTGCTTCCTGACCCTGAGTCGCATCGAGGAGATTTTGCTGTTCTTGCTTCATCGATGCTAATTGACTATAACGATATTCCTGATCTTTTAAAAGTCCCTCAACTGTTGTTTTTTCTTCTTGTAGTATTTTCTTTAGTTCGTTAATTTTATGAATCGAAAGACTAATTTGTTCTTTGACAGTCGCTTGCTGGGCTTGTTTATCAACATAATCGCTAAGATTTCGGCTACTTGCTAGAATCTCCAGCGGTGTAGTTTGCTTATCCAAATGCATATCGACTAGTGTGTCACCAAGAACTAGACCCTGCTCTAGTAGTTTAGTTTCGTTGGCAGCAATCTCGCTGCTCAGACTATCAATTTTGGCTTTGTTAAGATCGATTTCCGCCTGTAAAGCATTTTGTTGATTTTGCAAAAGAGCAACCGCGTTCAACAAACTGTCCGCCTGCTGCGCTAGTGCTTTGGCTCGTTCGTTATAACCATTAATTTCATTCTGTAGTTTAGCTATTTGTTCTTCGTAATAATTAGCCGCCGTGACCGGTTGTGACGGCACAATTGCTATTATACCACCCCATAACATTAAACCAGCCATCACTAATAGAGTAATTCTTTTAGCTATATCAACAAAAAACCCGCCGCCGGTAGATTGCTTGCAGGTTAAGAATTTCTGATGCTTCATTTCGTCCTCCTTTTAAAGTGGTGGTCAGGAGACCATGCACTTATTGTAGCGCATGATGCTTATGCTTGTCAAGATCTAAAGTTTGTGGAAAACTTTTATTTTAAATAACGCCTAGCTGACAATCGCGCTGAGAGGTATCCGATTGCAATGCCGATGATAATCATCATTAGTAATACTAACCACCACCAAGAAGTCATTGTTGATTGAACAGTATCGACCATTACACCATAATTCGATAGTCCTGGCGCTAGTCCCATAAATGCCAGATAGCCCAGTATTATTGCAACTAACGCCGCTAAGATTCCATACATTTCAGCTTCAATCAGAAACGGTCCACGAATAAAGTGTTTATCAGCACCCACTAGTTTCATCATTTCGATTTCTTCACGTCGACTAAAAATTGCCATACGAATTGTATTAAAGATAACTAAAATTGAAATTATCAAGAACACTGCACCTGCAACTAACCCACCCCGCTGCGCTAGGTTGGCCCAATTAGCAATCTTGTTAATTGTTTGTTGTTGATCACCAGAATAAGTCGGTTGCCGCCTAGTATAGAGCCATTTTTGATATTGTGGATCTTCTTCGACCATGTCGCGTATTGATTGCAAATTATTCAAATCGTTAACTTTGACATGCATAACCGCTGGGAAATTAACTTCAATATCCGATATTGTTTTGATCAGTTCACTATCGTCCTTATTTTCTTCGATAAATTTACTATATTCATTCTGACTATTGCTAATTGTTACTTCCTTTACATTATCGACTAATTGCATTTTCCCCATTAAATTATGTAAAGTATCATCATCAGTTTTTGGATCAAAATAAATTGAAATATCAATATTTTCACGCAATTTAACCACCGTACCGCTAAGCATCTGACTCATTACTACCGTCGCGAATATAATCAGAAGTGTCACTGCCATAACCGCTGTCGCCGCCACCGTTAACCAAGCATTACGCGTAAAGTTTCGCATACCGTAACGCACGATGCGCGAACGTGTCAGCAAACGCCGCGTCTGTTTTGGTCGCGTCAGACGAACCTTGGCGGGGCGATTAGTTTTACTCATTGACGATAACCTCCGTTAGCAATATCGCTGATAATTTTGCCATTATCAAGTGTAATAACGCGCGTATTTAGTCGATTAACGATTTCTGTCGAATGTGTGATCAACACAACCGTAGTACCAAATTTGTTGATTTTAGTCAGCAAGCGAACAATTTCCCAAGAGTTTTTTGAATCAAGGTTACCTGTTGGTTCATCCGCAATCAAGATTTTCGGCTGACGTACCATAGCACGAGCAATAGCTACCCGCTGTTGTTCACCGCCCGATAACTGGCGCGGAAAACTTTTACCTTTGCCACGCAGACCAACCAATTCCAAGATTTTTGGTACGTTTTCCTTGATTTCACGATTAGTATGTCCCGAAATTTCGAGCGATAGTGCTACATTCTCAAAAACCGTGCGATTCGGCAATAACTTGAAATCCTGGAAAACCACGCCGATTTTGCGCCGAAGGAGCGGCGTGTCGCGATCGTCGAGTGTGTCGTAATCAATACCACCAACCACAATTTTGCCGCTAGTCGGTTTTTCTTCACGGGTTAACAACCGAAGTAATGTTGATTTTCCTGCTCCGCTGACGCCAACAATAATAACAAACTCTCGCGGCGCGATATGTAATGATACTTTGTCTAACGCCGGTCGTAACCCTCGTTTGTATATCTTGGAAACTCTGTCCAGTAAGATCATAAGCTTATTGTATCATAGACGCGACAAAAGACAAAGTTACCTTACTTAATTTCTTAAATCCCCTTCTACCCCAAACGAGCCAAGCCCCGGGTCTCTCCCCGAAACCGTCCGCAGTTACGACGAGGAGAGAGCGATTTTCCCCGTGACGACGGGCGAAAATTGCGTGTTGAGGAGAGAGACCCAGGGCTCAGGCGGGCCCATAGCAGGATTTAGCGATTTAGATCATTCTTGTACTGCATAAATAATTATCCGCATATCAGAACTTTCAGTGCGGTAATTAAACGCGCCAGTGCAACCCATTAGGGTCAGTCCGCGCGCACCGTCGTCTGGTACGTTGAGTACTTTTTTCATATTAACTTGATCAGATTTTATGGTTTCAGTATTAACCACACGATAGTTGATTTTTTTGCCGTCGCCACGCTCAATAATAATGTGATCACCGATTTGGACTTTTGACAGATTGTCAAATGCGGCTTTGTACGTCGGCGCAAAAGAACTGTGACCACTTATGAAAACTTGTCCTTCTCTTCCCGGTTTGGCCGAACCATCGTACCAAGCTACGTCGTTGACGTTCTTCGGCGCATCAATTTTACCTTTACTATTAATACCAACACTCATGACACGCGCACGAGCATTGATGCTCGGCAAGTAAAGATAGCGCGCTTGGTCGGCTGGCGTGGTATGCGCAGCCCAAGCTTGGTTACTAATACTCGTCACATCAGCGTTCGGTGGTAGAATTTCATCAACCGCCACCGCAGATACTGGACTTAGTAGGGCTTCTGGAGCAATCTGGTTAGCTAGCCACATGTCCCATACTAAATAACCGCTAACCGCTAAAATACTCACCACAATAAGAGTGCGAATAAACGCCCAGACACGCTGTTTGTTGATTTTTACTTCCAAATAAAACCTCGGCAAGCGATTTTCTGATTTGGTCATAGCTGCTTCACCGTCGCTATTCAACGTTAAAGTCCTAGTCGTTGGTGAATTTGCCGCCACTGTGGTGTTAGCTGCCACAGTTAAAGCTTGCGCTGTAAAGTCGGCTGGTTTTGACGCATGGATTGTTTTGGGAACTTTAACTATTTTGGGAGTTTTGATCGTCTTGGCCGCTGGAGGTGCTTTAGTTTCCTTAGTTACTTTAGTGATTTTAGTTTGTCGATTAACTGGAGCAGCCGATTTGCGAGTTATCATTTTTTGTTTCAGTTTAACTAGCGCTTTTTTCGCCTTGTTCGTTGATCTAACTTTTGGTTTGTTATCAATAAAATCGTTCAGTAAATCATCCACTAAAACTACTGGTGGTGTGGTTTCTGACGTTGGTTTGACTGGATCTGGCACTGATTTATAAACCACCCGTTCCACCGGTCGAGGTGGTGGTTGTGACTCACGTGGATGCACGATCGGCGGCGGCGGTGTGACAGGTCGCTCTGGTATCGTTAACGGACGCGATAAACCGGCCAGCGGATCGTAACTACCACGCGATAGCCCAAAAAAATTTGTTTCTGACATTTCTGTCCTCTGTTTATATTTTTCTAGCCTGTTTATTTTTGGCTACGCTTATATTGTAGCGTATTTTTTTTAGTAACGCAAGTGCTTTTTTTGTTTAATTAAATTCCTGAGCCCTTTTCACCCTAAACGAGCCAAGCCCCGAATCTCTCTCCGAAACCGTCCGCAGTTACGACGAGGAGAGAGCGATTTTCCCCGTGACGACGGGCGAAAATTGCGTGTTGAGGGGAAAGATTTGGGGCCAAGGCGGGCAAATCAGGGTTTAAGGTTTAACTATTCGCCACCACCGTGTACACCACCACTGTTTGGTATTTGCCGCTGGGTTTGGTGAGGTCGACTTTGGCACCAAAATAGATATCG
>JGI24696J40584_12961485_pt1 | contig 17710 bp, 13 predicted proteins | sample TergutCo191P4_FD_40584 | JGI IMG/M metagenome (IMG submission 40584)
CTCGCGCAGGGCTTTGTGGACGGGGGTATCATCAATGCGTAACCCACCCTCCAGCTTGAAGGGAACCTTGACCGCCTGCGAAAGGCGGTTGTATACCCGGAAGTAAAAGTCGTGGACGTTCCCGCTCCACTCGCCGGAGCTGGAGATAATGCGGTCCGTCCAGCGCATGGAGGCGTCCAACTGTTCCTGATAATCCAGGAAGTATTGGGGGTATTCCCGCACAATTTCGTATTCAAAGCCGAACATCAGCAGCCCCGCAGCCGTGGGATGCAAGTGCCCGTCCTCGCTACGTCCGATTGCGCCCAGCTTGTACAGGAACTCGTTGTCTTTCAGGTTTTCCCACACGTGGTCGGGCCGAACAATTTTCATCCGCAGGCGGTAGCGGGATACGCTCTCGTAGTCGAACACCGACAAATCCATGGACTCCAGCACGAGCATATCCTGTGTTTTGATTGCCGCGTCGCGCAACATGGCCTGCACTTCCGCTTTCGTGCAATGATAATCGCCCTCCCCGTTGCGGCGGTACGTGCCCGAGAGGAGATTGTTGTTGATGTACACGGGCTTGTCGCCGCGCTGCGCCCGCGGCACCTCAATGGCGATGACGCGCTTGCCGTCCGCCTCGTCAACCCGCACGTCAGACTCAGACAGGATATTCACGCTGACCTTTTCCGGGTTGTTCACGGTGTTCCAGAAGTCCGCCAGCAGTTTTTCCGGGTCGGGCAGCCCGGCGACGTGAAGCGTCTTGTCGGGCAGCTCCTCCACGCCCAACAGAATCACACCGCCCTGCGTGTTTGCGAAAGCGGAGTAGGTCTCCCAGATGCTGCGCGGAAGCCCGCCCTGCGCCTTCTTGGCCTCAAGACGATTGTTCTCGCGGTAGTGCTCCAGGTCGTCAAAGCGAAAAGTGAAGAAGAAAGCGCTCACCTCCCTCGGTTGGGTTTCTTCTATTGTCTATTATACCCTGCTTGTTCTGTAAAGTCAAGTACTGCGCGATGCGAACGTTTTTTTTGCACATAATTTGGCGGTTTGTATGCAGGTGGACAAGAGAGATATGCATATGCCCAAGTCGGTCGTGCGAAAAATGCAAGTATATCCAAATGAAAAATTGCTTACTTACATCATATATACTGCGGGTGCGCGGGCGTTCACAGTAAGTTTTATGATGCGCGAGTGCATTTTTGACGATATGTATACCCACGCCTGCGCCGTTGCGGACGGCGTTTTGCAGGACGATACCTTTTTGCCGTTGCTCTATGAGCTTGACGAACGCGGCGAATGGGCGGACCCGGCGGCGTGGATGAAAGCCAACCCCGCCCTGGGCAGCGTTAAAAAGATTGACGACCTGGCCGCAAAAGTCGAGAGGGCCAAGCAAAACCCCAAGAACTTTCCGGGGTGCTGTGCAAGGAATTTAACATCCGCGAAACCGTCAAAACGGCGTGGCTATCTTTTGACAGCATCAACAATGAAAGCTGCTTTGATTTAGAAGATTTTCGCGGCGCGTACTGCATCGGCGGGGTTGACCTGTCTATTACTACCGATTTAACGTGCGCAAGTTTATTGTTCATGCGCCGGGGCTGTGACGAAAAATATATCCATTAAATGTACTGGCTACCCGCCGACAGCCTGCAAGAGCGCGTGAAGATTGACAAAATCCCCTATGACAAATGGCAGCAGCGCGGGCTTTTGCGCCTGTGCGCGGGGAATACAATCAATTACAGCGACGTTACAGCGTGGTTTATTGACACCTGCAAAGCTTATGACCTGCTCCCCGCGTGGGTGTATTATGACAGCTACAGCGCCCGCTATTTCGTCGAGGAAATGCAGGCGCAGGGCTTTAACATGGTGCGCTGCATCCAGGGGGCCAAGACGCTTTCCCTGCCCATGCAAATGCTGGGGGCCGATCTGCGGGCGCACAAGGTGGTATACAATAACAACCCTGTGCTGAAATGGTGCTTGACGAATACCGGGGTACAAACGGACCGTAACGGCAACATTGTGCCCATCAAAAACCAGTCGCCGCGCCAACGGATAGACGGCACGGCGGCGCTGCTGGATTGCTACGTGGGCCTGTACGAGCATTACAACGAATTCCGGGAGGCGATTTAGTGAAGCTGAAAGACAAGCAAATTGAGATTTTGCGCGTGACGCACACCAAAGACGCGGACGGGTTCGCCGCCGAACACTACGAGCCTATCCACCGGGGCAGGCTGTGGGCCTATTTCCGGCATCTGTCCGGGCAGGAGATTCACGCCAGCGGGGCCACGTTCGAGCGCGAACAGGTGCTGTTCGTCATTAACTGGCGCAAGGATCTGACTGGCCGGGAGGTGGTGCGGCTCGGCGGGCGGCTGTATGATATTATCCGCGTGGACGCGTTCGAGGGGTACAGAGAAGATATTTCGCTGTATTGTACGGGGAGGGGATAATTTCGCCAAAAGTTTTTTTGAAACTCTTGACTTGACACTCAAGCCGTGCTATACTTTAAGCAGAGCTATTGGAAGTCTGTAGAAAGGAGCCGTTGCTATGCAAATTCAGGAAAATGGCGCTGTTGCCACCTATATGTGTGATTGCAACAACAAGGGCCACAGCTAATCCCCCTTTCTTCGGCGCACGGCAGGGTATGGGATGAAACACGCTCCATACCCTGTTGTGTTTGGACTTTACTAAGGAGAAATAGATGAAACTGTCAAAAATGGTTCAGGTTATCAATGGAGAGCACACAAATATTCTGTTTTCGACTGTTTCAAGAGCTGTCGTCACGTTGGATAATGCCCATTATTCGGCATTATCGGATGAAGCTACAATCAATTCGCTTTTTTCACCAGCCGAAAGAGCATTCTTGGTTGAAAAACATTTTCTTGTCGATAACAATTTAGATGAGGGGAAATTCGTTTGGCATCAATTGACTAGCGAACGACTTCACCCTCAATCCTTTAACACATATATTGCCCTAACATCGTTATGCAATTTTTCTTGTGTGTATTGTTATGAGAAAGGGCAGGTTTCGGATGCTTCTGTTATGTCAGACGGAGTAATATCAGAGGTTATCAAGTGGTATAAAAATATATTTTCATCTGGCGATTATTCAAAGGGGACTATCGTACTTTACGGTGGAGAGCCATTATATGATATAGAACTCCTTAAAACCTTTATAGATGCAGTAACTAGCATTTCTGAATCTACGAATTTTGAACTCTCCTTTAATATCATAACTAATGGCTATTTGCTTGAGCCTGCCATTTTAGATTATTTAGTTGCCCATCGGTTACGCGAGATTCAGGTTACTTTGGACGGCCCGAAAGAAGCGCACGACAAAAGGCGTATGCTTGCAGATGGTTTTGGAACATTTGATACTATCATTAGAAATATTATGTATGTGGCCCAAAATACAGCAGTTGACATAACTGTGCGAATTAGCTTTGATGAATCAAATCTCAACAGCATATTTGAACTTCTTCAATACCTGACGAGCATTGATTTGAATAAGCGTGTATATGTTTATTTTGCTCCTATTCATCAAACAACTGTTCAGCAAAGTTCATCTTGTTCTTTTTGTAGCCAAAATGTTACTGGTAGTTATGGAGCCGTCCTAGAAGCCTATAAATTATTATATGGCAAAGCTAATGAATATGGATTTCGGTATCCATCATATTATACAAATGGGCCATGTATGACAACAAGCAAGGATTCAAGTTTGATTGCCCCTGATGGGCGTTTGTACAAGTGTGTTGAAATGATAGATATTGACGATTTGTGCATTGGTTCTGTTGAAGCGGGATATTCTTCTCGTTATTATCATTTTGTTTATGCTTCTCAAATATTGCCTTGCTTAGAAAAAGGGTGCCTCTATTTGCCGATATGTGGCGGCGGCTGTCAAATGGAATCTTTTTTGCGGTACGGTGGAAAGATTGATAAAGCGGTTTGCCACAAGCTAATTTTTGATGGACTTAATGATTTCTTGCTTCGGATGAAGTATGACCTCCCTGTGGGAACAACGAAAGGCGGAGAATAACAACTATGAGCGACTATTCAGGCTATTTTACTACTATATTCTCTAGTTCATTCTATAAGCTTATTATTAGTAAGCCGCGAATGAAAGGTAGTGAAACAAGTAAGGTTGAGATAACTCCCATGCGTGACTTGTTTCAGGTTACACGCTATGAGGGGGCGAAGGTTCGACATCAAAATCTTTCGCGCAGTGATATTGTGGCGTTTTGTTGCGAGCAAATGGATAATTCATTTCTTCAGGCAAATGCTTGGGATGCAGACTACGAGTATTGCGTGATGGTCACTAACAAGGGGCGAATTTCGTTTTCAAAACGCACAAACAAGAACAATACCCCAGTATTAAGAAATGAACATAACAGAAAAAAGAACTACATTCTTGAAGAGGGTGTAGTTATTGCTCCTCTGATTGACATGGGCGTTTTAACGCCCACCGGTGAAGTTATAAAAAGTAAGTATGACAAGTTTAAGCAAATCAATAGATTCTTAGAAATTATTGACGATGCAATCAAGGATTCTGATAAATCACTAAATATTATTGATTTTGGGTGCGGAAAATCATATTTGACATTTGTTTTGTATTATTACTTTACTGTTGTCAGAAAGCTATCCGTCAATGTTATTGGTTTGGACCTAAAAGAGGATGTTATCAAAAAATGTAACGAGGCGGCCAAACGATATGGATATGAGAATCTGCGGTTTGAACTTGGCAATATCAATGGCTATCAACCTGAAAAATCGGTTGATATGGTTATCTCGCTTCATGCGTGTGATACCGCAACCGATTATGCCTTGTTCAATGCAATTCAGTGGAAAGCAAAATATATTTTTTCTGTTCCCTGCTGTCAACACGAACTTAACCAACAAATAGAAACATCTACATTTGGCATTATTACGCGATATGGCATAATTCAAGAGAGAATAGCATCTCTAATGACGGATGCTATTCGCGCAAATTTATTAGATTATTGTGGATATAAAGCTCAATTGTTGGAATTCGTTGATTTTGACAACACTCCAAAAAATTTGCTGATACGAGCCGTCCTTTCTACCGGTAGTCCAAAACTAAATACACAAGCGCTTCAAGAGGTATTAGCCCTGATGAAAGAATTCCATTTAATCCCAACGCTTTATAACTTGTTATCCATCCCAGTGTAAGCACAGACAAATACCTTGCCCGGAATCGCGCTGTATATCGGTTGCAGGATATAAGATTGTTTAGGCTTTTTTTGTATATTCAAGCGACAACAAAGCGACAAAACGAAAAATAAAAAGCCGTTATCCCTTATATATCAAGGAATAGCGGTTGTGTTATGTATTCTTTCTCGTAGCGCATTTCGATGCTCTGCTCATGGTCACCTGTGGCGGCGATGAAGGTGAGGTACTCCGCCGCGCTGGAGCGGATGGGGGTGAGGTCGGTTTTCTTGGGCATGGGTGATTAGCTCCTCGTAATTTTTCTGCCATGTGTGTCAATTAGGCTCTCGGTAAAAAACGTTGGGAATAGTTACTGATGATACTCAAGGGGTGATGTGCTGATCTTTTGAATGCGCTTTGGCCTATAGTTTTAAATAGGTTGAAAACTGCTCTGATAATTTATGTAATTCATCTATGATAGAATCTTTTACTGCTACCCATGTTTGATAAAAAAGCTTTTCAGTCAATCCCCCAAACGAATCTGTTTCAATAATGTCATCTTGAGCCAGAACGCTTCCGAGTCCATAGTGCGCCATACAGTTCCGAAATTGAGTGTTCACCCAATGCAGATCAATGTGGAAGCTTGTTCCTAGCTCCGAATTAAGTGCAGGCAGTTGTTGTGCAAGGTAGTAGTATTGAATATATGCCAACCTGAGTTTCGTTGTAGTTTCCGCTGCAATATACTTGTCAATACCGTAGAGGATAAAGTTAATAGCGCAGAGCATAGAAAATAGAACAAACTTTTCGGTGAATTTGTTTCCGATAGGGGATTGGGTAAACCCACCAAAGTCCTTGGTGTCAAAGCTTATTGAGCAATTCACGGGCGATACATGTGCCTCTGTTATACCAAAGCGAGTAATAATCTTACCTCCAACCTCTGTCATGGCTCTCAGATAAGCACCATCAATGTGGTTGAAATGGTATCGAGGGACAAAAAGCGTGTCTAAAACGGTATTGTCACAAAATATCCCATCAATTAGGTAGACTCCAAAGACATCATACCATTTCATTCTCTTGGCTATTGGTTTGCAGAGGCCAGAAAAATATATTTCACTTTCGTTGTATTTTTGGTTGAGCAGACCAACCAAATTGCTGAAAGATGTTTCCCACAGCTTTATAGTATGCCTAAGTTCTGTATAGAATTGTTTTTCTTCTTCCGTGAAACTCGGAACATCGCTTGGAAGCCATTTGACTTTTTGACTCCAAGATTCACAGCCATCAATGATCATCCCTATATAGGGGAGTAATGCCACAAGATAGCTTGGACTTGATATCGTCTCATTGCGAATCACGGTCAATAGAAATTGTAAATCAGCTTTAATCAAACTGTATGCCGCTTGTTCTGTTTTTGTTAGTGTATTCATTCTTCCAACCTACTTTCCAAGGATATTGTTTCCTTTCGGTGCAATGCTACTTTTTGCTTTTAAATTTATGCTTTTGCAGTATTTCTCTGATTTTAGCATCAGGCACCCCGGGCTTAATCCAAATGCTACGATTGCGATCATAATAGCACTTGCAACCCATTAGCTTTAGCAAAGGTTGCATTTCATCTCGGCTAACCTCAAAGATTCTTTCGATTTCATCGGTTAGCACATAATCGTGATTTTTGAATTCCTTGTCTATTTTTTCTGTATTCTTCTTAATGCGAAGCCAACTTGAAGATTCATCTTCGCTCTCTTTTGTTTTTTTCTTCAGCTTTTTAAGCTTTCCCCATATATACGATACAATGGCAATCACTATCGCGCTAGGTATGGTTTCTAAAAAGCCTGCCTTAATATGCATTAGCGTATCAGGGTCTTGGAAAAACTCAGCTACACTTTCGACTAATTCTCTGAGCAGCTGAAGATCGAACTCATGACGTTCTTCCCAGAAATAGCACTCGTAGATCTCCAAAGCTATTAGGTCCTTGAAATCTTTCTTTTGAAGTAGGCGAGAAAAATCGTTGCTTTCGCACGGGGTGCGACTGCAACCACGCTCTAGCACGGCGTTTAGAATATAGTCAATATTTCCGCTAATCTCCACTGAATGTCCCTCCTTATGATGTTTTCTTAGAACCAGATTTGTGGTATGCCCTTCGTCGCATGGAGTGATAAAGCATGGTCAACTGCTCATTGGGGATAGGCTCATCATTTATGTATACAGCAGCTGATTCTGCATAACAATTGTTAATGATCAAACTTTCAGCCAATGGATTTGTATAGTCCAAGCAATTAAGAGGCTCCCATGTGTTTGTGCCTCCATCATCATATACAGTGGTAGTGAAGTAGATTTTTACAGACCGAATATCATATAGAAAGCTAATATACTTGCAAATATCGAAGAATTCTAAAGCAGTAAGCTGTATTGCCTGTCCATTTCTTTGCGTTCTTCGAATTGCTTTGGCGGGATCAAGCAATGGCCGTACATACTGATAGTGTTGTCCCAAAGGAACTTGTGATGACAGTTGGGTAAGTAGGAAATCAATCAAGTCTTCGACAATAATTGCGCCATTTTTTAACTCGGATGCTACGCATAGCATTTGATCTTTTTCAGCTTCTGACGGCTGTGTAAAGCTCACATAATCATCTGAATCGCATTCAACAAACCGCTTATCGTTGTTTTTACCCCCATATCTCTTTCCCAGCACTATGATATTCCAGAGTCGCCAAACAAGAGGTGCTGTTACTTCACAGCCATCATTTTCCCGAATAATGTTCTTTAAAATTGCATACAAAGTAGCTATGTCTGGAGACTCGTTTTGCAGAACCCTTCCGATGCCTGCATAGATTCTCCCTGTATTACCATCAATTGTAATATAAATATCCTGAGTCTTCACAAAATCTCCTGCCCCAGAAACAGCTGGCTTGCGCATCCCTCGACAAACAACTGCTGCATGAGATGACATCCCTCCTCGTTGCGTTACTACGCCCTGACAATAATCAGAACACATTATTTCAAGATCATTAGGACTCATTTCAACTCTGCAGTAAATAAAACGCTCCCTATCCTCAATACACTGTTCGGCTTCACTTGCGTTATATACCGCTTTGCCAGTAGCAAAGCCACTACTTGCAGCTAATCCTACACCAATTAAAGGAAACCCGGTAACATTCATTCGATTTTCAGTAATAATTCTTTCTATCTGTCCCCATTCAAGCCGAAGTGGAATATCTGATTCTGCTATAATACCTTCATCCAACAGATCTAATGCAATTTTTAGCGCGGCAGCGGCAGTACGCTTGCCATTGCGGGTGCACAGCATGTAGAGCTTGCGGTTCTCAATGGTGAATTCCATGTCCTGCATGTCTTTGTAATATTGCTCCAGCTTGTTGACGATGGCCACGAACTGCTCGTATACCTCGGGCATATCCTGCTCCAACTGGGCGATCTTGTTCGGGGTGCGCACGCCGGCCACCACGTCCTCGCCCTGGGCGTTGATGAGGTACTCGCCGAAGAGGGCCTTCTCGCCGGTCGCCGGGTCGCGGGTGAATGCCACGCCGGTGCCGCTGTCGTTGTTCAGGTTGCCGTAGACCATGGGCTGCACGTTCACGGCGGAGCCCCAGCTGTAGGGGATCTCGTTCATGTGGCGATAGACATTGGCGCGGGGGTTATCCCAGCTGCGGAACACGGCCTTGACGGCCTCCAGAAGCTGCGCCTTCGGGTCGGTGGGGAACTCGCCGCCCTTCTGCTTCTTGTAGTAGGCCTTGAAGCGCACCACGAGCTCTTTCATGTCGCCGAGGTCCAGGTCGATGTCATCCCTGACGCCCTTCTTCTCCTTCAGCTCGTCGATGATCTCCTCGAACTCCTTCTTGGAGACGTCCATGACCACGTCGCCGAACATCTGGATGAAGCGGCGGTAGGAGTCGTAGACGAAACGGGCGAAGGCGGGGTCGGGGTTACCCGCGATCATGCCGGCGGCCACCGCGTCGTTGAGGCCCAGGTTCAGGATGGTGTCCATCATGCCCGGCATGGAGGCCCGCGCGCCGGAGCGCACGCTCACCAGCAGGGGGTTACCCGGGTCGCCGAATTTTTTGCCGTTGAGCTTCTCCGTTTCCGCCAGGGCCCATTTGATCTGCGCGAGGATGTCCTCGCCGATGACCTTGCCGTCGTCGTAGTAGCGCGTACAGGCCTCGGTGGATACCGTGAAACCCTGGGGCACGGGCATGCCCATACGAGTCATTTCCGCCAGGTTCGCGCCCTTGCCGCCGAGCAGCTCCTTCATGGAGCCGTCGCCCTCGGAGAAGAGATAAACATATTTTTTGGCCACCGTAATACCTCCTCATGCGTAGTGATTTTCAAGGAACATACCTAACGGCGTCATCGCTAGTGAGCTATTCGTTGGATAACTCGCTAGCTGTTCTTCTTACGGCCCAGTTATTATCGACACGACCTTGCTGAACGATATATTCATATTTTGACGTAGGCAGGTCTTCTTCTTTCAGTTTTCTGAGAATTCGATTCCGCACTTCAGGATGGTCAGTCTGCATCATCTCTGTAAGACATTGAAGGACTGCCTCGGGAAAATCCGTTTTGCAAAATGCAACTAAGCAAGTAGCAGCATAATAACGGACATCTCTCTTGTCATGTCTGGCCAGTGAAATGCAATACTGCAAAAGGGCCATTTGGACAATAGGATCAAGAGTGTTTATTGCCTTGTACTCCAGCAAATTTTCCAATGATTTTAGAGAACTAACAAGCGTACTGCTGTCTTCAGTTGTAAAAAAAGACAAGATATACACCAAATCGCCTGCTGCCCCCAAGCCATTGGCTATTTGAAGCATTGCGATTCCCTCGACGATATCATGTAATCGCTCGATAATAATCGTTTCAAGTTCAGCGAATTCATCGTCGGAGAATTGATAGCCCAAAAATCGCATCAGAAGAAAAAATGCTCTATTGCGATTGTAGTCTATTGGAATAAGCGTAACCGCTTGCAACATGTCAGCTGCCGCTTTTGCATCTATGGCATTTGCTCCGCCGTAGCCATAATAGTTTGTAAAGACTTTTTCCAACGACTTATCGTCGCGCCGGAGGAGCATGCAAATGATCATGCTCTTGAACATGGATGGAATTCCGCTATAAGTTCCGCAATAGGTTTGGAGAGACCTTGAAAGACGTTCCAAGGTCATCATGATATGTACCAAAGAACCGTACTGTACCGCGACAACAAAAGCTTTTGCGATGGATTCGGCAATACGCTCATAGCCAATACCATACTTAACAGTGTATGGACTTCTTGTAAGCTCATCAGCATAGGTGTCGCAACTTCGTTCATACACATCTGATTCGAGGCGATCGATTACTGGGTAGTGCAGTATCTCCGGCTCATCATCAATCACCTTTTGCCACGGGCTACTCGCAAAAACTTCTCCAGCCAATTCTCTCTCGAAAGTATCAATATGCCGCAAATCAATCGCTAGATCGTTTCGCATCCAGGAAGGGGCACTGTTCTCTTCTGCAGCGGCATAGGCTTTTTCAAGAAACCCCAAACACTCTTTGAGGTTACCTCGCCAATAAGCAGCAATCGCATTAATACGATGCTCCACAACGGTCGCTATAGAGGCGTCATGTTCTTTTTTTACTTCTGCCTTCAGTTCTTCAAAAAAGCTGTCGCGAAGCGCTTGCTTCCCGATCAAGGCTAAAAAAAATTCAGAACACAGCGCATCCAATAGGGGATGGGTATCCTTTAGTTGTTTGTTATGTTCATTTTGTCTCTCCCAATAGCTGTCGCTAGTTGGGATAAAGAAATCCGTACATGCGCGTATGGTTTTCTTGAATCCTGATAGCATTTGATCCTTTGGGCTGTACGATAAAGGTGTGTGCGGTGTTGCATATGGGGCTGCGGGTGGCTGTTGTTCCTCAACGACTATTTTTTTTAAGGCACCGTCAGGCTGAACTAGGGTTTCCTCTTTGCGCTCCGCTGGAATCAATCTCTGCTTACAATAATCTCTATATACATTCACAAAGTCATACAAAGTAGAACGAACGGCTTCACTGGTTAGATCAGCAAATTTTTCTATTTCTTTGTATTTTAAAATTTGGCTCGTTGTGAGCGACTCCTGTAGCTCCGTTTTCTTTTTTGTCCCTTCAGCACAAAAAAGATAGAGTGAAGGGATATTATGTTGCCTTGCATAGTTGTGCTCTTTTAATACACCCTCAGGCACAGAAGGCTTGTCTTTATTACTAATCAGGAAAATGCATACATCGGAGTCGTCGAGTTTGCTCAAGTACCCGGATACATTATCTTGGCTACCCGCAGGTTCATCTTCGTAGAGATAAACGCGAGCCATGCCACTTTCTTCGAGTAACAATCTAATTGCTCTCCGCACAATGGCATATTGGCCTCCTAATTTAGAACTTACAAATACACCTATTTTATTATCTCTGCACCATTCAGATTGCATCAGTTATCTCCTCCTTCTTCTCATGCATTCTTCGCAGTCCATCCTGAATAACAACAGTTTCCTCAAGCGCCCTTGCCACCAACCTGATATGCAAGAACTTATCCTGATCAAGCATCGTGCCCTTGTGGGACTTAAACCACTTATCCAGCACCTGATACCCGCCGATGCGGTACGCCCATACATCCTCGGATATGCCGCCGATACGCGTGGTGGCGTTGATGTACAGCCAGCCGTCTGCGTACTTCACCTTGTCAATCATCCGGTTGGCGGGGCCTTCCGCTTCAATCGTTAGTGAGGCATCCTTGTGCTCTCGCAGCAGGTGCAGGTTGCGCAGGTGCTCACCCGTGTGAGCATACACCCCAAACATGCGCTCGCTAACATAGAAAGCGTCGGGATTGTCGCGGTCGGTCTCATTGTTGATGATAGGCACGCGAGGGTAGTCCCGCTTAAGGAACTCATTGAACCGCTCGCGGTACACCGGGTCGTGTAGCACCCCGTAAACATAGTCGAACACTTCCACGGGCTCGGGCCTGCGGCTCATGTGGGCGGTCAGGCGTTCGAGAGCCTCGGACGCAAGGTTGGGCGTCCATGTGTCGCCGAGTTCACTGTGGATATAGAGCGGGGCGATATACGTTATCTCGCACATCGCTGAAAACAGCCGATGCGCGATAATATTCTCTGCCACGAACGGTGAAAAGAACTCTCTGGAGGTCTTACAGAAAACCAATCCTATGTTTCGTCCTACTGGCGAAGCGGATGGAACCATAAAATTCCGCATTACCTCGCCTCGAGGCATACAGTGAAAGCCCTTTGATCGGCCAGTGTAATACGTCCAGCGGTGATCGAAAGGCCGAAAAGCGATTTGCGTTACCTTGCCGCTTTGGGATTCCACATCTTGAATTGCACCTTCCACCGACCAGTCCCTTGTATCTGCACCGAGCTTGTATTGCGAGCGCAAGTCCTCAGCGGCCTCGGTTTGAAAGTCCTGCAGTACATTCCTAACCGCATCTTTCGTATTATGAATGCAAAGCGCGTCACGGGCAGTCACAATGCCAACTACATTCGTTGGGAAAAGCTCAGCCACGCTTACGCCGCCTGCATAGCCCGCTGCATTTTCAATCGGCACGAAATACGCCATTTTCGGGTCAAGTACCAGCTCGGTGAACTGCAAAGCGTTCGCGTCCAACGCGGAAAACTTTGCTTCGCGAAGGCCCCATAAATCAGTGTGGTAGACCTTGGCCCATTCAGCGTTTGTCGTTGTTTTCACGCCGATAAATAGAGAAACGCCTTGCATGATCTCAAATATGTTTTCATCCTTGCCGCCGTCTGGGGCGGTTTCTTTTTTGTTCGCGCTGCCATGCAGATTGACAATGATTATTTTATCAAAAGTGCGCAGCAGGCTGGCCCGCATTCCCCGAAATGTTGGGTTGTCCAGATACCCGTTGTTTGATACATAAGCAAGAATGCCTTCGCCGCTTCGTTCGATAATCTCCTGCGCAAAGCGGAAAAACTTTACGTAGTCGTCATTGAGCAAATGCTTTCGCTCGCCGAAGTCAGTAACACCGTCCGTTTCTGTTTTATATGCAGAAATATCGTAGGGGTTGGTGCTGGCGGCGAGGTACGGCGGGTTGCCGATGATGACCTTGATGGGGCGGCGGGTTTTCCAGTTGTCGGCCTGGCGCGATTCCTCGGAGATGGCCCCGGAGAAGTCAAACAGGGTGATTTGGTCGAGGTGCTCCACCTGCGTATGCGCCGGGGAAAGTGTGTTGGTGAGGAAAATTTGCGCGGGCGCGGAACGCTCAGGCGGGCCGCCGAGGGTTTCATGCACTGTGCGGCGGATTTTTAGATGGGCGACAACGTAGCTGGTCATCATAATCTCGAAAGCAATCAGCCGCGACAGCAGTCCGTGCTCCCCTTGAATACAATCCTGAAAAAGATCGTCCATTCCTTTGCCGGTGTAATACTTTTCCTTGATGTACTTGATAATTTCGGCATGGAAAGTGCCCGTGCCGCAGGCCGGGTCGAGGATAGCCACCCTTGGCACGGTGATCTCTTTTTTCGTTTGAATTGTCGGCTGTTTCGCGTTTTTCTTGAACACAGGGTAGGGCGTGGTGTCCACGGTGATTTCCGTCGTGCTGTTATCACACAGCCCTAGGGGGATACGGAAATCCTCAATCAAGGCCTTGTCTACCATGGAAACCAGCCACCGCACCACTTGCCAGGGCGTATAGAACACGCCCAGCGATTTGCGTAGCGCCGGGTCGTAGTATTGCAGGAACTCCTCGTAAAAATGGACGATGGTGTCTTTGCTCTCGTCCCGGTCGAGCAGCTGCGTGATGTCGCAGATACGATACAGGTCGCAGAGCTTGTCGATCACGGCCTCAAGGGTAGGGTGCTGTTCCCCCGCCGCCGTGGTAATATGCGAGAAGAACAGCTTCAGCAGCGCGGATTCCTGCCGTAGGTTCCCCACAGCCTCATAGCGGTTGAAGCTTTCTGGCGTGGTGTCGTTGTACCGGGCGATGAACAGGCCATAAACGATGGTCTGCGCGTACATATCTGCGAAGCCCCGCGAAGTGAGCGCCGGGCGAAGCTCAGACTTGATTTTGCTGTACAGACCGAACACCTCGTTGAACAGCGGTAGGTTCCGTTGCCGCGCATCCACCAAGGGCTGCTCGTGCTCGTCCTCTTTGAGGATACCCAATATCACGCTACGGATGGTCTTGGCGTGGATGGCCATATACTGCGCCAGCCAGTCGGAGCTGCGAATTTGCGCGGGGCTGCGCAACAGAAAATCTTCGATCAGGCTGGCAAACAGCTCGGCGTTGTCTTCGCGTAAAACAAGTGCGCCGTCTTTAACGTCTATCAACTGCACGCCTGTGTATTCTTTTACCTCGTCGCCTTCGGCATGGTAGAACCGCCAAACGAGGTTGTCCGTCAATATGACATTACCGTAACGCTTGGCCTCGCGCACGACCTGGCCCCTGGCCCGTGCGTCAATGCCACCAATCTTCTTGACCTCAATGCCCGCGAACGGCTCCGTGTCCGTCACATCATCGTCTTCGTGCCAAAGCAGCACGTCGATATTCTCCCCGCTGTCGCCGCTGCGCCCACCGGATAAATCCTGCGCCTGACACCCAAAGCTCTCAATCAGCCGGATGATGGGGCGATTATAGGAGGACTCAATATTACCGAGCCGGTTGCTTTCGCAAACAGCTTGAAAGTAATCACGGATCGCGTCGGGCATAAGTGAACCTCCATTGCGTAGCTCTTAAATTTTTTCCATTATAGCACAGTTACAAATAAAATACTAGCTTTTTTGCGGGAAAATCTATGCCGTCATCTGTCGCTCCAAAAACCACTGGTTCTCCCTCAGTTAAAGGGTAAGGTTCCATATGACACCCATAGCGTTGAAGGGGCTAGTCCTGTGCTGTTTGTGCTGATTTGTCGAAATGAGTACAAGAATATGCATTTCCGCCAGGGCCCGGAGCCAACCTCTCCGAAATACGTATTTTTGTACTCATTTCGGGCTTCTCTGGCCTTTGCCACCGCACAGGCTCCCTCAGTAACCTTCTCTGTGACCGATAAGGATACATAGATGCCTTCCGGAGCGGATGTTCTTGCCCCTACCACGCCCCTCCACGAATAGGCTTGCCGTCAACCACGGCGGTGCTGTACAGCATGGGAAATCTGCCCAATTCTGTACGTATTTTACCCGAAATACGTATTTTGTCCAAAATACGTACAATCGCAATTGGCCCCAAACCCAAGCGCCTCGCAAGAAAAATTCACAAAGTTTTTTCTTCGAAAAGGCCTTGACAACGCCGCGCTAAAGTGCTACACTGAGCACATAAAGTTTCCGAGCTTCTCGCAAGAGAGCATAGTATCCAAGTTACACAATGTCCGAAGGCTATTCTGCCTTTGGGCTTTTTTCATGCCCTCCCGACGTTTTCGGGCTGAGCAAAAAATTTTGCTTTCTTGAGATAAACCGCTTGACAAGCAAGCCCGCCTGTGATATACTGTACTCGTACAGTAAACGATTTCACAGTCAACGAATGTAAAGTCCGAAGGCAATTCTGCCTCACGGGCTATTTTTATGTTCACACCCCCCGAACCAAACAACCCTACCGATGATAACCTCAATGAATCTGGCGGTCGCAATCTCCATGCCGCCCAGACCCATCCGAGGTTACAACAATGTGAGTTTGGCAGACGCGCAACACCCTCCTGCCAGACTGAGAAAAATCGGCCCAGCATACCCTACACACCGCAACCCGCCGATTTTCTCTTTTCACCAACGACCAATAAAGCCGCAAAACGGTTTCATGTGAAATTGTCATGCGGCTTTTTTCATTTGTATATGACTTCCGTGCTGCCCTTGAATCCAGGGGCGGCGTACCGTCGCTTTTGCCAGAGCAACGCAGGAAGGACAATCCCACCATGAAAGGAAGGATCCAACAATGTCGGTTTACCGCAATCACACCCACCCGCGCAGCGAGAGGCGCGGGGTCTACTGGGTGCCAGTTCTCTTGAACGCACTCTCGAAGAGAAGCCCGTGGCAAGGCTTTTCGGGCCGGTTTGGGGATTCCTCCTCCAGGCGAAGCCGGTCATCTTCCAGGCAATTGGTCCGCGCATCGTCTGGAGCGGGCCGCACACAGCGCAAGCATTTTGCGGTCGGGGAATCCCGGCAGGCGCTGTCCGCGGCGGGCTTGCCCGCGGGCTCCGGAGGGCTTATGCGGAACACTACTCAACACGGTAAAACTGAATATTTTCGCTTTATTTTTACGTTGTTCCTTCATAAGAGACATTTTTGATTAGCACGCCGAAAGGCTTATGGATCAAGGGGTTTGGCGGGAGGCGCAACGGAAAAACGCCGGAAACAGTCTCCCGTGTCAGTAGGTGAATTGTGCCTAACCGCAACTGATTGCGCCTCAATAATTCACAGAAAGAGGCAATATCATGAGCACATATCCTAATCTTTTGGCCCAAGCCGAGAAGCTCCGCCGGCACAACCGGCAGGGGAGTTTCCAGACGAAAGAGCGGTATTTCGAGGCTTTCAAGCGCTTCCTGCGCTTTGTGGCCGAGGAGTACCGGCTCGAAAAACTGCAGAATCTTTCTGGGAAGCACATGCACAGCTACTTTGCTTACCTGAAAGAAAAGGGTCTTGCGCCCTCCACCATCAAAACCGAAGCGTCCGCGATTCGGTTTTGGCACGACCAGATCCCCAACGCAAAGCACGCCCTCCCCAGCAACGCCGATCTCAGTCTGGAGCGACGACGATACGGCGACAAGGACCGAACCTGGAGCGACTCGTCCTACAACCAGATGCTCCTCGAATGCGTCGGCGCAGACAGGCTGGACTATGCGTCTTGCATGGCCCTCGCGCGTCATCTCGGTATGCGCATTCATGAGGTGCTACGGCTCGACGCGGCGGCCGCCCGCAGTGCACTGAAAACCGGCATACTCACTTTCAAGGGCAAAGGCGGTATGTGGCGCAGCGTGCCCATCAACGAGCAGGCTCGGATCGCGCTCAGGGACGCTCTCACCTGTACCAAACCGGGGCATAAGCTGTTTGTGCCGGACGACAAAGCCACCGATAAGGCCATCTATGAGCTTCAGAAGTTCATCCGTGAGCATCGCGCAAAGTTTCGCTTCCCAGACTCAGACGGGCGTGTGCCGATTACGTTCCACGGGCTGCGGCACACCTATGTCGCAGAGCACTACACCAGACTGAGACGGGCGGGCGACACGGACCTGGCGGCGTGCAAGAAGCTCGCGCCGCTGCTGGGCCACAAGCGCCCGGAGATCGTGCATGCCTATCTCGCGAAGGAATTGATCGCCCGGTTTGAGAATGGGGGTGACGGCGATGTTTGAGAGCTACCCGGACGTCGTGACCGTGCGTGAGCTGTGCGCCATGCTGAAAATCGGCAGAAACACGGCCTATGGACTGGTGCAGTCAGGCCTCATCCCCGCAGTCCTCGTCGGCAGGCAGTACCGTATCCGCAAAATCGATGTCGCCCGCTATTTTTCGGTTGCATCCAGCACCGAAAAGTGCTATAATGAAGGCGATCAGTATCGGGCAACTCCTGGCCTGTCGTCGGAAAGGAGAAACATATGACAGGTTGCCTGCAAGTAAA
>JGI24696J40584_12961484_pt1 | contig 17708 bp, 16 predicted proteins | sample TergutCo191P4_FD_40584 | JGI IMG/M metagenome (IMG submission 40584)
GTAACGAGCTGGACTCCCAAGGTAACGAGCTGGACTCCCAAGGTAACGAGCTGGACTCCCAAGGTAACGAGCTGGACTCCCAAGGTAACGAGCCGGACTCCCAAGGTAACGAAAGAAAAAGTGATTTTTTGCGGTTGTTTGGCTTTGACAAAATTCCTCAAAGAGCAAGCGCTTCTCAAATTGAAGAATGGATACTCACTATATGCAAAACTGATTACGCAACATTAAAAGAACTATCGCAAATTCTTGAAAGAAACCAAGTGTTTTTGCAGCAGAATTACATATCGCCAATGTTAAGCAAAGGATTGCTTAAACTAAAATATCCAGACAGTAAAAATAACCCCAAACAAGCGTATATCGTTGGCTAGAAAACTTATTTATTGCTGTTGTTTTTGAAATAATTTTCCAATAGCCGGCTTTCATAAGCCCATAGCCATGTCCAGCAAACCCATCAAAATCCTGCTCGCATTCAAATCCCACTCCGCACACTGTGTTAGCCCGGCCTCAATCGCATTCATTGCAGCTACTGCCTCATGCTGATAACCATTGCTTGGTTCACTAAATGTAAAAGTTTTCTGCTCGTTTTCATTTTGCAAAGTTAATTTTGTAGGAATATGAAACATCCTATGCAAAGTCAATTTTCCTTTTGTTCCGTAAAGCTTGGCTTCCGTATCTAAATTCATTGCAAACGATGATGCCAGCATTGCCACTTTGCCATTTTTGTGCAATGTTTGAATAATTGCAGTCTGGTCCGTGCCAGAAGGCGATGGAATTTTTATTGTTTCCATTTTTTCAGGCTCGCCAAAAAGTTTCATAGCAGCAAAGATGGGATATATGCCGATGTCATAAATTGAACCACCACCTTGTGCAGGGTCATTTCTCCATTTCTTTGCATCAAAAGGAGAATTATAGCCAAAATCTGCCTGCAAAAGCAACGGCTCGCCTATTGCGCCGTTATTCGCAAGCTCAACGAATTTCTTAAAGCTTGGCAAAAAATTAGTCCAAAGCGCTTCCATTAAAAATAATTTCTTTTCTGTGGCAACTGCAATTATGCTTTCAAGCTCAGATAAATTCAGAGCAAAAGGTTTTTCGCATAAAACGGCTTTCCCAGCATTGAGTGAGGCAATCGAGTCCGGTGCATGGCAATGGTTGGGAGTTGCTACATAGACTATGTCTATTTCCGAATCTGCAAGCATATCGTCTCTGGTGCCGTAAAATCTCTTTGCGCCAAATTCACACGCAAATTCCTGAGCTTTGTCTTTGGCTCTTGAACTAACAGCAACAAGTTCTGCGCCGGGAGCATGCTTTAACCCTTTCGCAAACAACTGTGCTATGGAGCCAGTTCCAATAATTCCCCATTTAATCATTTGGCAGGTAATTTAGAAATATTTTTGCGTGTCTATGTGCACAAGAGGAAATGGCACATGACCGAATTAAATCCCCACCATTACATCAAAAATTTTCTTGCCCTTATGCTCAATCCATTTACTCTGCGGCTTGCCAACATTTGTGGTTTTGCGAAAATCAAAAGTCAGCAAATAACCCGTATCTTTATTCTTGCTCTCCAAATAACCGACAATTTGCTCAAAAGCCTCCTCGTGGGCTACATCTCCATACCACAATTTCAACTCAACAACAAACTGCTCGGAAATATAATCTATTATAATGTCTGTTCTTTCGCCGTCTCTGGTCTCGCTTTCTAAGTGATAAAAGCCAATTCCGTTTAAGTATGGCTTCAAGTAAGTAATAAAAAGCAAACGGCATTCTCTTTCTAAAAATTTTATGTCTTTGCCATTGTATATTTCGTAATAATGATTTGCAAATTTTTCCAAAAACAATGGCATGTTAAACTTTTCTTTACCTGCCACCAAATTGATTAGCGAACTTGGTATTATTTTGTTATCTACCGCAATTTTTTCAGAAATAAAATAATTCATAATTCTTATCTCAAAAATCCTGTTGTGTATTGCTACAAATCGCCCCCTCTCTTCCACTATTCCAAAGGTAGATGCCAGTTCAATAGCCGAATTGTCGATGTTGTAAGGGTACGCCCTGTTTCCGACAGTCAGGTTGCGAAGCAGCTCTTCCAAATCAGGGTTGCTTTTTATATTTTTAAACAAATCGTCAAACAATGTGCTTTTCTCAACAAGAATTTCCTTGACAGCATTTTGAACTCCTTGCAGGCTCCAGTCTTTATTTAATTTCGTTTCTATTCTTTGGCAAATTCTAGAAACAAGATACGGGTAGCCGTTGGTATAAAACCTGATTTCTTTAGCAATTGATTCTATGCTCATTCCTGCGTTATGGTCTTTTTCGTATTCGGAAAGCATTGATGCAATTTCCTTTTCGCTCAAAGACATATCTACTTCAAAATCAATCGCTATGTTCCATGGTGAATTTATGCGTTTCTCGCCATCTTTGAGCTGGTGCGTTCCTGCTTGAATCATTTTGAGTTTGAGGTTTTTGATGTCGTAAACTCCGGCGAGAATAACGCTTTGGAAAGTTGCGCCAACGCCATCATTTCTTTTTAAATACTTATCTCGCAGCATACCTAAGAATTTTAAAAATATTAAATTGTTTGAAGTTTTATCAACTTCATCTATCATTAAAACTATTTTTTTCCCGGCACAAGTTTTATTTAAAAAAGCATCAAGTAAATCAAAAGTAATGACAGAGCTATCTACCCAAGCTTCAGAACCAGGCAAATTTCTCTCCGTAAAATATTTTGAACATACATTAAGAATTCCTTTGCAAAAATCAGCGTCTGAATCAAACATACTATCGCTTACGCCTTCAAAACTGACTTTTATAACAGTATATTCTTTCGGTAAGCTTTTTTCTAGTAGTGAAAGCGTTGTAGTTTTGCCATATTGCCTGCCTCGATTTATGGTAAAATACAGACCCTTTTCCACCATAATCATAATCTGGCGGATTTTCTCGGAAGTGTCCGCCATATAATGCATTCTTGGAACGCAAAGGCCAGTTACATTGAATTCACGCATAGAGTAGAAGATAGAAAAAACTGCTACAGCCGGTGGCATAGATTGGGTTTTACAATTTTCTATATTTGGAATTGAATCCAAAAAAGAGGTGAAAATGTCGCAAAGTTGGAATAAAAGTCAAACTTGCATCAATAGGCCGGAATACTTGAAGTTCTTGAGAAATTGGAAGGATGAGAATGTTATCAAGGTTATTTCCGGAGTTCGCAGGTGCGGAAAATCAACGCTTTTTGAAATATATAAGCGTCATCTCCTTAAAAACGGAGTTAACCCAAAACAAATTATAAGCATAAACTTTGAGGAATTCGGCTTTAGCGATTTGCACAATGCCGAGAAACTATATGCTTATTTAAAGAAACGAGCGCAAGGCAAGCAAAAATATTACATATTTTTGGACGAAATACAAAATGTTCCAAATTTTGAAAGGGTTGTGGATAGTTTATTTCTGAGAAAAAATCTCGATGTTTACATTACAGGCTCAAACGCCTATTTTTTGAGCGGAGAGTTGGCAACTCTTCTTTCGGGAAGATATGTGGAACTGAAAATGCTGCCGCTTTCGTTCAAAGAATTTGCCTCTGCCCGGCCTGAAAAAAATCTTCGCATTCTCTATAATGAATACTTGAAAACATCTTTTCCTTACGCAATTACCCTTGATGATGAAAAACAACGACAATATTTGGAAGGAATCTATTCAAGCGTGGTTCTGAAAGATATTGTAAAACGGCTTGCGGTGGCAGATGTGGCAACGCTTGAACTTATAATAAGATACCTTTATGCGGAAACCGGAAATTTTCAGAATACCAATAAAATATCCAATACCCTCACAAGTTTTGGAAATAAAGTGAGCAATAAAACCGTAACACGTTACATAGAAGGCATTGAAAACAGCATGCTCATTTACAAAGCAGATCGCTATAATGTAAAAGGGCGGAAAATATTTGCAAACAATGCAAAGTATTATGCAGTGGATAACGGACTGCGGCGTTTAATTGCCGGAGACAGAAGCGAGGATTACGGTCATATTTTGGAAAACATTGTTTATCTGGAACTATTGCGGCGTGGCTATCAGGTTTATACTGGGGTTGTGGATAATCTTGAAGTGGATTTTTTGGCAAAAAAATCAAATGGCGAGCAGTTATATATTCAGGTATCGTTTAACACGGAGAAGGAAGAAACTCTGAAAAGAGAGCTTCGTCCACTTGAAGCGATAAAAGACCAGCATCCCAAACTGCTTCTCACAATGGATGAAATATTACCTGAGCAAAATTTCAACGGAATTATCAAGACTAGTGCGTTAAAGTGGTTGGTTTAGACTAAACAAGCGTATATTGCTAGCTAGGAAACTTATTTAATGCTGTTTGTCAAGTTTTTTTTGAAATAATTTTCCAGTAGCCGCCTTTGTCCGGACCAATGCGTTCGATTAAGCCTTTGGATTTGAGTGCTTTAAGATTTTTTTCTATTGCTCTGGTTGTTTTTTGCAATTTAACTGATAACTCCTCTATCGTAATTTGCGGATTAACTTTTATGGCATCCAGTATTTTCTCCGAACTTTTCTCCGAACTTTTCTCCGAACTTTTCTCCGAACTTTTCTCCATACCCATCTCACAAAAAACTTTAACCGAAAGTCCGCCGGACATCAACTCAAATACCGGTTTCTTAAGCCCGTAATCTACAAACATTTCTTGCACTCTTTTTATACCCGTTCCAAAATGCTCTACTAACCCCATCTCTTTCGCTAATTTCGCTATCTGCCGATTTCTGAGAGTTGAAACATATTGATTTGCATATAGATGCTCAATCGTGATTGTGTCCGGTAAAATTCCCGGATTAAAAAACTGAATATGATCAGGAAAAATCTTCACTATTGAGTTATGGGTTGCTGTATAATCCCTGTGAATTACCATATTCAACACTAATTCACGAAGCCCATCAAGCGGATACTGCCATTGCTGTATATTCTCTACCTGTTTGTCGGTTATTATCAATGCTTTGCTTATGTGTTTGCGAATAAAATCCATAACATCATCTATTTGCGTTAGAATATCGTTTGAATTTACAACGTCATCCTTTATGATAATTTCCGAAGCAAAATGCCCCATCAGAGTTGTCGTCAAAATATTTTCTTCCTTTGAGAACATCAAAAAGCAGCCGTTGGTAATGTGATTATTCGGCAAAAGCAATTTGTTCTTTTTTAGGAACTCTATTTCCGATTCAAATTGGAAGTTCTCGTTTCGTTTTTTTATCAAGTTCATTGCTTTTCTAACTTTTTCCAGCGATATGTCATCAAAGGTTGCATTTGGGCACTGATAAAAATCCCAGCTTGTATTCATGGTCTGAAGGTGCATATTGGCAACTTCATTTGTAGAAAGCAAATGGTTCGAATTGACTACTCGCTTAAAATACTTGCCTCTTGTTGAAACAGGTTTTATTGGGTATTCGGGAACAGATAACGCCAATACGGTTTTATCCCCAATTGTAAGCACTTCTGTGTCTGGGATTATTTGTGGGTTTGTTTTGGTTTTTATTTCATTCACCCATTTTTGAATTGATTCTTTGGCAACAGTTACTCCCTGCACTTTGCCTTTATCTGTAGCTCCAAGATAAACCGTTCCGCCCTTTGCGTTGGAAAAAGCGACAAGCGTTTCCACAACCTCTTCGCCGAAAGAGGCTTTGAATTCCATGATTTGGCATTCTTTTTTGGGCAAAGCTCCCATAAAGCAATCTCCTAATTTTAAGACAGGTTGCTTTAGGGCGACGTGAATGTAGGTAATGAATATTCCCTAAAGGCTTTGAAAGAGAATTTAGAAATTTATTTGCGGTTTGTCAAGGGGTTTTTGGAGAAACACCCCCATTTTAATCTTCGGCTTGATTTTTTCACCATGAAAATCACTGCCTCCAGTCACAATCAAATTATACTTTTCAGCAATAGAGCAATAATAATCTACTTGTTCAGGCGAATGCAAACTATAAAAACACTCCATTCCCACCAACCCAAACCCAACAAGCCGTTTAATCAATTCCTCTTCCGCTTCGGGTTTCAGTTTCAACAAAGCGGGGTGCGCCAAAACAGGAATTCCGCCTGCGTTTTTTATAAGCGAAATTCCTTCTTCCGCAGTTGGTTTTGGGCGCTCTATTTTGTCAAAATCCGCTGCTGCCAAGTATTTGTCAAAAGCTTCCTGGATGCTTGCTACGCAACCGTGCTTGAGCAACACTAGCGCAAAGTGCGGCCTGCCTATGATTGCCGATCCGTGCGCTATTTCTCTAACTTCGTCAAGTGAAATTTTCACGCCTTTTTCGAGCAGGAAATCTATTATCCTGTGCGCCCGCTCTTCCCTAAGCCTTGCAAACTCCATGCAAGTTGCAGCCAAAATCGGTTCATTATAATCAAAATTGTAGCCAAGCAAATGCAGTTCACGATTCCCCTGGCAGCTTATTTCAATGCCATTTATAAATTTTATGCCAGCTTTGTCTGCGGCGGCTTTGCCGGAAGGCAAGCCTGCTATTGAATCGTGGTCTGTGATGGAAAGCGTATCTATGCCGGCTTGCACGGCAAGGTTTACGATTTCTTCCGGGGTGTATTGCCCGTCGGAAAATGTGGTGTGGACGTGGAGGTCAAGCATATTGGTTCCTTATTTTTTCAAAAACCAAATTCGCAGATTCTTCTATCGAAAGCAACTGAGTATCAAGGATTAAATCTGGCTTTTTCGGTACTTCATAAGCAGAACTTATGCCTGTAAATTGAGCGATGTTTTTTTTGTACAGATTTTTGGGATCTCTTTCTCTGCATACATTTATATCTGCTTTAACATAAACCTCTATAAAACGATGCCTGCCTATGATTTGCCCGGCACGTTCTCTCATGGCGGCAAAAGGCGATATGAACGATACCAGAACAATGAATTCCTTATCGCAAAAAAGCTTGGCTATTTCCGCAGCCCTGCGCACATTTTCATTTCTGTCTTCATCGGAAAATCCCAAATCCGAATTAATTCCTTGCCGCAAAACATCGCCATCCAGCATGCAAACTCTTAAACCCTGCTTAGACAGTAATTTTTCAACCTCAGTGGCAATTGTAGTCTTTCCGGCACCGGAAAGACCGGTAAACCATATAACCAGGCCTTTTTGCATCAATACCCCATCTTTTTCAAAATTTTTTCTTCAAATCCTGCAAAAATAAATCTTTCAATAAGCACTCCCAAAATCACAATAATAATTATTATTAGCATAACTCTGTTTATATCTGCAAGGTCGCGTCCAAGCGTAAGAGCCTGTCCAAGCCCTATTGAAGCAGACATAACCTCTCCGGCCATAAGAGATCTCCAAGCAAAAGACCAACCCTGTTTAAGCCCTGTGATAAGAGAAGGAAGGCTTGCCGGACATATCACCTTTGTGTATAACTCAAGCCCTTTTGCGCCCATCGTCTTTGCTGCTTTTATGTAAAGAGGATTCACATTTCTTATAGCCATATCCACCGAAAGAGCAATGCTGAATGTTGAACCCATAAGTATAACAAAAATTATTGCGGTTTCATTTAATCCGAACCACAAAATTGCAAAAGGCACCCAGCAAATACTGGGTAAAGTTTGAAAACCTAAAATTAAGGGTTTAAACGCTTCTGCCAAAAGCTTGAATTTTACCAGAAAAAATCCTAAAACAACTCCCGTCAAAATAGATAGCAAAAATCCGATAATCGCTCTTTTAAGACTATGATATACCGCTACAAACAGCATATTTTGCTCAATTAGCACACACAAGCTTTTCCACACGCCAATAGGATTCGGAAAAGCATAAGGTTTCCACAACCCCAGCACAGACACGCAAAGAAAATACAAACCCTGCCATGCAGCGAGTAATAATACGTAAAAAACTGCCTGCGTTGCAACAGCCTTAGTTATTGTCATATTCCGATTGCGCACTTTTCTCCACCTCTTTTCTAATTTCCTTTAACAACATCGCTCTCAACTCAATAAAATCAGGGTTCTCTATATGCCTTGGGCGCGGAAACTCAACCTTAAACTCACTCACTACTTTTCCAGTTACACTGAGCATTATTATTCTATCCGCAAAAAATACCGCTTCTTCTACGCTATGGGTAATAAAAAATACGGTCTTTTTTGTTTTCATAAATATGCTCTGTATCTCATCACGCAGCATATTTCTCGTTTGTTTGTCCAAAGCGGCAAATGGCTCGTCCATAAGCAACACTTTTGAATCCAACGCAAGTGCTCTTGCCAAGGCAACACGCTGCTTCATGCCACCGGAGAGTTCGTGGCAGCGGTAATCTTTAAAATGAGCCAGTTGCACAAGTTTCAGGTAATGCATAGCTGTCTGCTCTTGTTCCTGTTTGGATTTTCCTGCTATTTTCAAGCCGAATTTCACATTGTTTGCAACAGAAAGCCACGGAAAAAGAGCAGATTCCTGAAACATAACCACTCTGTCCGGGCCAGCTCCGGTTATCGCATTGCCGTCAAGTTTTATTTCGCCTTTTGTCGGCAATTCCAAGCCGGCGATCAAATTCAGCAAAGTAGTTTTGCCGCAACCGGACGGACCTATAACGCATATAAATTCTCCTTCGCATATTTCCAAGTTAATATCTTCCAAAGTACTGCGAGTAGAAGAAGGAAAATGCTTGTATAAATGCTCAATCGTCAAACTCATCTAAATCTCTTTTCTTTAAAAAACTATTGTCAATTATATTCTTCTCCGGCAATTTCAAAATAAACTTTTCATCTGCGCTTATCTTTGCAAAATTCATAATGGATTTCGAATGGATTTTTTCTGTTATTTCAAGGCGTTTGAATGCGCTTTCCAAAATATCCGCATCTATTTTATTTTGCGTAACCTCTGCAATTTGATCGTTTATAATTTCTTTAGCAGGCTGGTTTTCGTTAATGTAAAGCGTGGCCTCTTTGTGCGCTTCAATAAACATTTCCACAATGCCTCGATGCTTGTTTAAAAAATCCTTTGTCACTATAACAACTGCTGTGGATGAATTATCTTCGAGCAATACTGTAGCATTGTATTTTAGCTCCATTATGCTTCCCCAAGGTTCCGGCACAAAAGCAGCATCTATCCTGTTCTGATCCATTAAATTCACAATATCCGCATTTGACGACTGCACAACATTTACCGTACCGCCATTTGTTTGCGGCTTTAATTTATTCGCATTCAGAATGTTGAGCAAACTTAAATGCTGAGTGTTGCCAAACTGCGGAACAGCAATAATTTTTCCGCTTAAATCCGCAACTGAATTTATGCCGCCTTCTTTTTTTACAACAAGCGTCGAACCGCCGTTTGAAGCACCGGCAATTATTCTCAAATCTCCCTCCGATTGCACATAACCGCTCACCGCAGGAACCGGACCTATATACCCTATATCAATTTCACCGGCAAACAAAGCTTCTATTTCCGATGGCCCGGCATTAAAGGCTCTCCATTTCACGGAAATGCCTTTACCTTTAAGTTTATTTTCCAAAATACCCTGCCCCTTCATCACCAATGCCTGCGCATGAGTTATGTTGGGAAAATACGCTATTCGCACCTGGGATATGCCACTGTCTTTTTTGCAAGCCATAACTGCTATGCATGCGAAAATAATTATTGCCAATCTCTTCATCTATCCTCCTTTTCAAAATTTGAACATATACCCTTTGTTTTTCAACAAGTCCACAAGCATAGCTACATTTTCTTCGCAAACATCATCGGAGATTACCACATCTGCCTCTAAATCTGTTGTTATTTCACTACCCACCCAAATGGTTTCTATATCTGTGGAAATAACAGTTTTCATAATCTTTAAATCCTTATTTGCAAGCGAACTGGCAGTTACTATAAGTATCATGCCCGCATCCAGCATAAGGTTTGCCACTTCCGCAAAACGGCGAATCTTTTCTGTGGATGTATCATCTTGCGATTTTATATCCGAGGCAACGCCATAAAGAAAAGTGCCTATGCCAAGATAATAGGCGAAACGGCCATTTTTTTCCACAAGAGATTTTTCAAGTTCTTTCGCCAAAAGTTTTTTATCAGTATCACGCTCTCCGGTTAGCACAAGCAAAACCGGTTTTTGACTATATCGCTCGGCACGACTCTCCATGCTTATCTCGCTTTGTTCCCATTTATAATTGCGCAGCATAACACGTTTTTGTATATCGCTTTCTTCATCACGAGCGTCAGCAAGAACAATACCGCCTCCGGTAATCTCGTATTTATCAACAATTACAAACCTGCTTGTGTTCGCAATATTTTCCGTTAAATCAAAAGCTATTGGCTTATCTGTGCGTATAATGCATTCGGCAACCTCATTGCATTTTATGCAGCTCCCAGCAGCAGAAGCACTGAGGTCTGAGGAATTCATAACGCTTAGTATTTCATCCAGAACAAAACTTGTTTTTTCCGTGCCAAGCTTAATTAAGTATTTTTTATTTTTTTGCATTGACTGCTTGCCCAGCCAAAAAATATTGACTTTTATTTTCGCCGAAACATACGGAGGCGGAGTTTCACCATCTATGGTCATTATTTCGCCGCGCTTTATGTAAATTTGCTCATCCAAAGTAAAGCCAACCGCTTGCCCTGCAAAAGCAGATTCAATAGCTTTTTGCGGAAAGCTCTCAATGTTTTTTACCTTGCTGCTTTTGCCCGATGGGTAAAAAACAACAGAACAACCGGGTTTTATAACACCAGTTTCAACAGTACCTGCAACTATGCGCCTATCGTCTCCGTTTTTTGTGAATTTATACACATCTTGGACCGGCATGCGAAAAACCTGCTGTGTCAAAGGAGGCTCGCACGGAAAAGCATTCATCGATTCAAGAATGGTGAGTCCGTTGTGCCAAGGCGTGTTTTCGCTTTTCAAAGCAAGATTGTCTCCCACAAATGCGCTTACAGGAATATACGCCATTGGAGTTATGCTCAGTTGAGCCAGAAATTTTCCATACTCTTCTTTTATGCTGTTGAAAACATTTTCCGAATAATTCACCAGGTCAAGTTTATTTATGGCCACAACAATTTTCTTTATCCCAAGCATGGAGAGCATATAGCCATGCCGTCTGGAATTCTCGCGAACACCTTCGTTTGCGTCTATAACGAGCAAAGCCGCCTCTGCTCTGGAAGCACCAGTCACCATATTTTTCAAAAATTCTATATGTCCCGGAGCATCTATAATAATGTAGTTTCGCTTTTCGGTTTTAAAAAAACACCTTGCGGTATCAATGGTTATGCCCTGAGCCTGTTCATCTTTCAAAGCGTCAAGCAAAAAAGCATATTCAAAGGGCTTGGAATTTTTCCGGCAAGTTTCCCTCACCTGTTCAAGCTTGCCCTGAGGCAGAGAATTAGTATCGGCAAGCAGCCTGCCTATCAAGGTACTTTTGCCGTGGTCAACATGGCCTACAATAACAATGTTCATATCTTCTTTTTTCATTACATATATCCTTCACGCCTTAGCGTTTCCAAGCCACCGCCATCTTCTTTATCTTGAGCTCGCCCGGAACGCTCCGCAATATTTGCAAACTTTCCGGTTCTGAGTTCTTCTGCAATTTCCGAAACCGTTGCTGCCTCTGACTGAACGCTATTTGTGCAAGGTCCGCAGCCCAAAGAGCGGTAGCGAACACCATTCCCTTTGTTGAAATACAGAGACACCATAGGAATATTCTCACGCTCAATATATTCCCAGATATTAAGTTCGGTCCAATCGAGCAAGGGGTGAACACGCACATGCGTTCCTTTTGCGAAATCTGTTTTATATTGATTCCAGAATTCCGGCGGTTGGTTTCCTACGTCCCAATCGTTGTTCCTGTTGCGAGGCGAAAAATACCTCTCTTTTGAGCGGCTGCCTTCTTCATCGGCACGTACTCCGACTATCACTCCCGTGTATGGCTCAGTGTTAGAGTCTATTTCGTATTTGCCGTTTGCATGGTTTATGCGCCAGCGTGGCCATTCACCGCTAAGAGTGTGCGAAAGAGCCTCCGTTTTCAGCAAGCGACAACATTCAATGCGAGTGCATTTGCCGTCTGGGTAGGTGTTTTTATTTGCAAGCGCCTCCGCATTCTCTCCGTATATCATATCCAGGTTCCATTTCACGGCATATTTGTCGCGGTATTCTATCATTTCCGGGATTTTGTGATGTGTGTCTATGTGCACAAGAGGAAAAGGCACATGACCGAAGAAAGCTTTACGGGCAAGCCATAACAGCACGGTAGAATCTTTGCCGATAGACCAAAGCATACAGAGATTGCCGAGCTGGCTATAGGCCTCACGGAATATGTGAATGCTTTTGTTTTCCAAGGTGTCTAGATGGGGCATATATTAAGGTAATATAGAAAATCCAAGCGTACGAGATAAACAAAATAGTTATTTCTTGATTGAACATCATACTTTTTTACTAATTTATAACAATGCTTCAACTTTGCAAGGGTTTATTTTGACTAAAGCCGAAACATTAATGTTCTTAAAACAAAAAGGATTTTCCGTTCCTGATTTGGTTTATTTTACCGCTAAAGAATGGCAAAATACTCCCAAGAATTGTTTGCAAAACATACATAATTTAAACAAATACAAAAATTTAGCCGTGAGAAGCAGTTCTTTGTTGGAAGATAGCACTCAAGAGTCTTTTGCGGGAGCTTTCCACAGTGTTTTGAATGTCTTATTTAACGACAAAGATTTAAGCATTGCCATAGCAGATGTTGTAAACAGCTTGAAAAAAGAAGATGACCAGATAATAATACAGGAAATGGTTGAGAATGTATCTATGAGCGGCGTGCTTATGACCCGTACACTGGATGACGGTTCTCCGTATTACTGCGTAAATTATGATGATTTTTCCGGCCAAACAAATAGCATAACTAATGGTAAAGGCATTGGCAAAACTGTTTATATATATAGAAAAGCAACACCGGAAGATTTCGTTTCCAACCGCATTTTATCTGTAATTGAATTGGCAAAATTATTAGAAAAAACATTTGATGGATTGCCGCTCGACATAGAATTTGCGCTTGATGAAAATAGCGAAATTTATTTATTGCAAGCGAGAACTATTGCTGCGGCCAAGAACTGGAATAAAAATTCTGATAATTATGTGGAACAGCGCATAGAACACGTGGCCGATTTTGTGCACCAGTTGACGCTTCCGCGCAGAGGACTTTTTGGGAAAAAAACGACATTGGGAGTTATGCCCGATTGGAACCCGGCAGAAATGATTGGACCTTTTCCAAAACCGCTGGCACTCAGTCTATACAGAGAATTAATTACGCAAAACATTTGGCGTTTAGCAAGAGAATCCATGGGTTATCAAGTTTTGCCGCAAATCGAGCTTATGGTGAATGTAGCTGGGCGTCCCTATATAGACACACGAGCAAGTTTTAATTCTTTTTTGCCTAAAGGACTCAATCCCGTTATATGCGAAAAATTGGTAAATGCTTGGTTAAAGCGCTTGGATGAAAATCCTCAATTTCATGACAAAATAGAGTTTGAAATTGTGCATACCGTGCTTGAACCGAATTTTGAGGAAAAATTTCAGAATCGTTACCCTGATACTCTCAACTCTTATGAATTGGAAGAATATAAAATTCGCTTGACAGATTTAACCAAGAACATAATGTTACTGCACGGAAGTTTGTCTGAGGCAATGCAAAAAATAGAAAAGTTGCGTTATATTCAGGAATACGAGAATAAACAAGAAGTTGGAGATATTGCCGATCTTATTGAAGAGTGCCGTTTATTTGGCACGCTTCCATTTGCGGTTTTGGCAAGGCATGCGTTTGTGGCAAAAATTTGGTTAAAAGCTATAGGAGTGAATATTCCGGTACGCACCATTTCCGGTAAAATTACCGATGATTTGCATAAAGTTATTCGTGGCGAATTATCTAAAGAAAAATTTATGAACGAATATGGTCATTTGCGCCCCGGAATGTACGATATACTTTCAAAGCCTTATCGAGAAAGACCGGAGATATTTGATGTTTCCGCTTCTATGAATGCAAATGCGCATCACAAGGGATTGTCAGATTTGAATTTAGATTCGTTGTTTGCCGAATGCGGTTTGTTAATATCAACCAAACAATTTATAGAATACGCAGAAAGAGCTATATATGCAAGGGAGTATGCGAAATTCATCTTTTCAAAACATCTGGACAATATACTCAACATAATAAAATCGTGGGGAGAAAAAATGGGTTTTGAGCCATCTGAATTGGCAATGTTGTCTATTTCTGACATTTTATCATTAAATTTTTCTCCCTTATATTCCTACAACAAAGATTTTTTCAAAAAACGCATTGAAGAAAAGCAAAATGATTACGAAGCTATGCGTTCTTTTAAATTGTCTTATCTAATTCGTTCTCCGAAAGATGTTTATGTTGTTCCTCAGCATAAAAGCGAACCTAATTATATAAGTTCAAAAAAAGTCAAAGGAAAAACGGTTGATTTATCCTATGATTATGAAAACATCAATGGTTATATAGTTTGCATAGAGAATGCAGATCCGGGTTATGACTGGATATTTGCTCACAAGATAGCCGGTTTGATAACTTGCTATGGTGGAGCGAATTCTCATATGGCAATTCGTTGCGCAGAATACGATTTGCCAGCCGCTATTGGTTGCGGAGAACGACTTTTCCAAATGGTATGCAATGCGAAAACAATAACTCTTGATTGTGTGGAAAAAGCGATAGTATTTGAGGAAAAATTCTTATGAAAACCATAATAGGCATAACGCAAAGAGTTACGGTTATTTCTTCGACCGGAGAAAAACGCGATTCTCTTGCGCAAGATTGGTATCCTTTTTTGCAAGCACTGGACATTCCATGGCTTGTCTTGCCTAACAATCCGGAAATTGCTTTGTCTGTTGCTAAGAAGTTTAATATAAACGCGTTTATATTGTCCGGTGGTGATGATATTGGACTGTTTCCTGAACGTGATAAAACCGAGACTGCACTTTTGGATTTAGCGAAAAAAGAATACTCCCCTGTGGTAGGAGTTTGCAGAGGGTTTCAATTTATCTGCAAATGGCTTGGCGGAGAATTGATTTCAACGGAAAGCGAAATTCATTGTGCTAAACGACATACGGTGAAGTTTGCAGATGGCAACGAACGTGAGGTAAATTCCTATCATAATTTTTCTCCGGATATTAAAAACACTGCTTTACATCCGCTTGCTTATTCTGTAAAGGATAATTCTTTGGAAATGGCCGTTTGCGAGAATATGCTTGGCATTATGTGGCATCCGGAAAGGGAATTAAAACCTAACTCGGAAGATTTGAATTTTTTCAAGAAACATTTACTAAATTTCACCAAATGAAAGCAATTATATTAGCCGCCGGGCGTGGCTCCAGATTAAAGTTTCACACGCAAGATAGCCCAAAGTGCTTGGTGAAGCTAGCAGGTTTACCTTTGTTGGAATGGCAACTTAAAGCTATTGCTGAGGCAGGCATTAAGGACATAGCCGTAGTTTGCGGTTACCAAGCGGAAAAAATCAAGGCTCTTGCGAAATCTTTTGTTGCGATTGAAAATTCTCGCTGGGAGCAGACAAATATGCTTTCGAGTTTGCTTTGTGCTGCAGAGTGGGCTGGCAGGGAAGAATGCATAATTTCTTATTCGGATATTGTTTATTCAGCGGCTCATTTGCAGGCATTGATGAAAAATGAGCAATGTATTTCAATTACTTATGATAAACAGTGGGAAAAATTGTGGAAGCTTCGTTTGGGTGAAGATTTTTTGCTGGATGCGGAAACTTTCAGGGAAGAGAATGGTATTTTGAAGGAAATTGGGAATAAGCCGCAGAATGTGAGCCAGGTAAATGGGCAGTATATGGGGTTGATTAAATTAACGCCGAAAGGTTGGGAGGCTTGGCTTGAGCATTGCCATTATTTGGGAGATACTGTTGATAAAAAGGATATGACGGGATTTTTGCGACAGTTGGTTGATAAAGGGGTTTCTATTGGAACTGTGCCTGTGAATGGAGGTTGGTGCGAGGTTGATAGCGATAAGGATTTGGAGTTGTATGAAGCTAACCTCTCAATTATTTCCATAGAGCATTAATTTATAAATGTTACTATGGATAGGCATGCCTCCACTGTATAACCATTCCACGTAATCCTTTGGTAGCTCATCGCATAAATTCTTAATTTCAAAATCTTGACCTAAACCACCACAATTAAACCATTTCACAAAATTAAATCTTTCATATCTGATGTAATGATTTATATTTAATACTGCTCTTAGCCATATTTTATTATGCGAATATCTGCAAACGCTTTTAAGATTGCCATAATCATATGGGGTAAGTAAAATCCTGTTTCCAAACGGCAATTTATCAAACCGTTCTGCAACCATGTATGGAAGAGGAAAATGCGCATCTTCCATTATAATAAACAAATTTTCTCTGTTTAACTTTTTTATCCCTACTGTCCATCTCTCGTAAACTTTATCAAAATCCGTGTCATGGACAAAATGAATATCAATATCATCAAGCGCTGCAACTATATGAACTTTGTCATAATTCTGGCGCGGTGTTATATAATTTCCTTTGAATGTCAACGGGGTAGATAAATAGTATTCAAAATTTTCAAGAAACTTAATGTAATGCAACGGCCAAATAATTATTCGAGTTGTTGGAGTTTGTGGTTCAATATCAAGGTATCCATATATATCAAACGCCCAACACGAATTTGATATAATAGAAAAATCCTGACGCTTAAGTAATGATTTTCTATAATAAGTTAGTAATTCTGCCGAAAGTGTACCTTTATTTTTAAGACAAAAAATGTTAATTTTATTTTGATTTTTTGAGGTTAATGAAGTTGTTAAATAGTTAATCAAGAAGTTTGCTTCAGCTTTTTCTTCACAATCGTCAACTGTAAGTAAAATATTTATATCTCTATACAACATCAAAATTTCAAATAAACTCTTAACGGGAGTTTCCTTGAAAAAAGTATCAGATTTATATTGTTCTCTAACACCAATGCATGCAGGTATTATCCCAGCTAAATATAATATGCTATAATATGCGTCGCATTTTTCGCCTATTCCCCAAAGCACAAGAGGAACTTGCTTATTATGGCATTGATCCCAAAATTCGAATAACGATTCGTTTATTTGCATTTAAAGCCTCCAAGCTAATTTAAATATATTGTTTTTTACCATTCAATATATCCTTCATTATGTAAATACTCAATAATATCTGCGCAGCATTTAGCAATGCTGGTGTTATCAGTATCAATTATCAAGTCACTATTTTCAGGAACTTCAAAAGTAGCATCGCTACCATTCAAATGCACTATTTTACCTTCTTGATTTAATTTATAAAGTCCTTTAACATCTCGCTTTGCGCATATCTCCGCAGATGCTCTTACATATATTTCAATATAAGCATCGCCAAAAAAATTTCTGAACTGCATTCTTATTTTTTCAAACGGCGCAACAACTGCTAATATAAAGCTGACATTGTTACGTAACAAGTATCGACCAATTGTCTGATTTATGCGACTCATTTTTTGCCGTTCTTCCTTGCTGTGTCCAAAAATTTCACCAATCAGCTGCCGTGTCTCGTCACCATCAATAACATCAATTGAAATAGATCGTTCTCTTAAACGTTCAGTAACAGCATTCGCTAAAGTAGTTTTTCCACTACCGCTGATTCCTGTCATACATATAGCAAATGATTTTAAGACTCTTGAAGTTGACATATGTCGTTCCATTGTCCTTTAGTTATCACTAC
>JGI24696J40584_12961478_pt1 | contig 17533 bp, 15 predicted proteins | sample TergutCo191P4_FD_40584 | JGI IMG/M metagenome (IMG submission 40584)
CAGGGCAAGCTGTTTATACCTATGATGGCACAATAACCATCAGCGGCGGCACAGTATCGGCAACGACTGGGGAGGCTATTTATATCCAGGAAGGACATATAACCATCAGCGGCGGTACGGTTTCGGCAACGACAGGTTTCGCTGTTTATGACTATGATGGATCAATAACCATCAGTGGCGGTACGGTTTCGGCAACGACGGGATTCGCTGCTTTTTCTGCTCTTGGAGTATTAAAATTCAGCAGGGGCATTGCCTTTGCCTACGGTATGGAAGATATGGACGTTATCAAGGGCGAGTATATCCAAAGCGACAATGCCGTAATAGTAGCATGGAATGCAGATGCCGGCACAACCACTTACGATGCCGGTACAAGCGATGACATTTATAAACTCCCCGCAGTTGCAACAGTAGTATGGGCAAAACAAGGCAGCGAGAATGGCATTTCGGTTGCCTACAACACAACTACCGGCTTCATACCCATTGAAGGGATAACAGTAACCGGAGTAGGAATTGACGAATTAAGAAATATGAATTACGAATTATGCGTGTTTCCGAACCCAACAACGGGAGAATTAGGAATTAGGAATTGCGAATTAGGAATTACGAGTATTGAAGTATTTGATACTTACGGCAGAAAACTCACCTCTCATTCCTCCTCTCTCACCTCTCATTCCTCACCTCTCATTTCTATTAATATTTCTCATTTGCCGGCAGGGGTTTATTTCGTAAAGATTAACACCGAAGCGGGCGAAGTGATCAAGAAGGTGATGAAGCAGTAAAGAATCTGTGGCAAGTCAAACCAAATTTTATTTATTAAACCAAAACATTATGAAAAACCTAATTTTACTTCTCAGTTTCATGTGCTGTTGCTTTGTTACATTCAGTCAAACTCAAATTTGTGTGGACGGCAGTTCGGGCAATTCCGAAGACGGCACTCCATCTAACCCTTACCACACCATTCAGGCAGCAGTTAATGCAGCCTCAAACGGCGACATTATCAAAGTTGCTCAAGGAACATATTCCGAAGCGGTGTTGATTTCGCAGAAAAAAGTGCAGTTGCTCGGTGGTTTTGCCGGTAGTGGCGATTTTAATTCCGCTAATCCGCATATAAATCAAACAATTATTGAAGCAACGAGTACAGCGTCATGTATTTGTGTTAACATTGATGCTCATGAAATTTCAGGTTTGTTGACAATCAGCGGTTTCACTATTCACAACGGGAAACGTGGAATTGAACTATCGGGCGGATATTCGGGTTTTTTGAACAACATCATCATTGAAAACAATACCATCGAAAACAACGGGAATCCGGCTGTTGAGAGAGGTGGAGGAATTGGTTTGGAAGGAAACAACGTAATCATCCGTAACAATCTTATCCTTAACAACAAGGCAAGGCGCGGTGCGGCAATCGGGGGAACAAGTGAATATATATCCGATTTCCTCATTGCAGACAACCACATCGAAAACAACAAGGGTTACGGCGATCACGGCGGCGGTGTAATCATCTCCGGAACAGGAATTATTATCCGAAATATTTTCGATGGAAATGTTACTGCATTGTCCGATCCCTCTTACGGCTGGGGTGGAGGAATGGTGGTTGTAAATTACGACACTACGAAGGTTATTCTCTTGTCGCACAATGTTTGGCGCAATAATCATGCACCGGATCGCGGTGGAGCGGTTTTTGTGGACGAGGCAGCAAAAGTGTTGATGGAACACGAATTATTCTACAACAATACAACCGAAAAAAGCGGTTCGGCAATTTATGTTGATGCCGACTGGGAATACAATCCGTCTGTTTTGTATATGAACAATTGTACGGTATCGGGCAACTCTACCGATGAGCCTGACGGAGCGGCGTTGTATGTGCAAGGAAGCATTGCAGAGATTCAAAACTGCATTTTTTGGAACAACGGAAGCGATTTTGAGTCTATTGATGACCTGCCGGCGCATGCAACTTTGACTGTCGGTTACACGCTCACGCAACAAGGGTTTGCAGGTACAGGCAACATTTCGTCCAATCCTTTGTTTGTTGATGCCTCGACTGGTGATTTTCATGTCAAATCGAAAAATGGACGTTTTAACCCCTCAACCGGACTTTTTGTCAATGACGACGTAAACAGTCCCGCGATTGATGCAGGAAATCCCTCTTCCGATTTCTCAAATGAACCCGTCCCTAACGGCGGTCGTGTTAACCTTGGCTGCTACGGAAACACCACCGAGGCAAGCAAGAGCGAAGGCGCAGGAAACGTTGATGAAACCACGCAAGTTTTGTGGACAATGTTTCCAAATCCAACAACGGGAGAATTACGAATTAGAAATTGCGAATTAGGAATTACAGGTATTGAAGTATTTGATACTTACGGCAGAAAATTATCATCTCATCATCTAATCACCTCATCATCTAATCATCTCATCAACATTTCTCACTTGCCGGCAGGGGTCTATTTTGTGAAAATTCAAACCGAAAACGGCATGATAACACAAAAGGTAATTAAACAATAATCTTCCTTAATAATATTTTTTTATAAAAATGGGTGCAATAATTTTATCTTTAAGATTCAAAGTTTAATCCTGCAGTTCCAGCCATTGCTCCTCTTTGGCGGCAATATTTTGTTTCAATTTCTCATATTCAGCATACAACGTACCACTTTCTATTTCCTTTGCGTAGAGTTCGGGTTGCGCCAATTTTATTTCAATTTGACGAAGCTTTTGCTGTTCGTTTTCAATCTCCGTTTCCAATTTTTTAAGTTGGTTTTGCATTTTGCGTTGTTGTGCTTCCTGTTCTTTTTTCTGCAAATAATTTTCTTTATTGGCAGAAACGCTCCTCTCCTCCCCTACTCCGGCACTCAACTTGCGTTGCAATTCATTCAACGAATCTATCTTCTTCTTTTCCAAGAACTCGAAAACGTCACCGATAAAGGTTTTTATCTTTTTGTCTTTAAACTCAAAAATTTTATCGCACAAACCTGAAAGGAAGTCTCGGTCGTGTGAAACCACAATCAAACTTCCGGTGTAGTGTAGCAACGCATTCTTCAGTACATCTTTCGATGCCATATCCAAATGGTTGGTCGGCTCGTCCAAAATCAGCAGGTTGAAGGGCGAAAGCAGCAACTTTGCTAATGCGAGGCGCGATTTTTCGCCACCGGAGAGCACCGCCACTTTTTTCTCCGTATCTTCCGTAGCAAAGAGAAATCTACCTAAAATTGTTCTTATTTTTGGACGAATATCGCCAATAGCCACTTCATCAATAGTTTCAAAAACCGTTTTATCAGGATTTAACAGCAGCGCTTGGTTCTGCGCATAATAGCCAATTACCACTTGATGACCAAGTTGCATGGAGCCGTTTTGCGAAACAAGCTCACCTACAATGCTTTTCACAAAAGTAGATTTTCCTTCTCCATTTCTTCCCACAAATGCTACACGTTCGCCGCGTTCCAAATGCATATCAATATCTTTCAACACGTTAAGAGTATTGTAGCCTAACGAAAGTTGCCTTGCTTCTACTGTTATTTTTCCTGAGTGGGGCGCAGGGGGAAACTTAAAGGAAATGGCGCTGTCGTCCACCTCATCCACCATCACTTTGTCCATTTTATCCAGCAACTTAAGCCGGCTTTGCACCTGCTTGGCTTTTGACGCCTTATAGCGAAAGCGCTCCACAAAGCGCTCTATCTGCGCAATCTCCTTCTGTTGATTTTCGTAGGCAGCCTGTTGCGTCTCAATACGTTCGAAACGTTGCTCTACATATTCGGAGTAGCTGCATTTATAATCCTGAATATTGCCCAGCGTAATTTCAATAGTGCGGTTGGTAACGCGATCCAAAAAAGCGCGGTCATGCGACACCATAATCAGAGCCCCTTCATAGTTTGCCAAATACTCCTCCAGCCATTGAATAGACTCAATGTCAAGGTGATTTGTAGGCTCATCCAAGAGGATGATTTCCGGTTTTTGGAGCAAGATTTTGGCGAGCGCCACGCGCATTTGCCAACCGGAGCTAAACTCGTTGAGCAAACGTGCGAAATCGGTTGCTTTGAAGCCTAAGCCCAGCAGCACTCTTTCCGAATCGGCATCCATAGTGCTACCGCCAAGGATGTGGAAACGTTCTGTAGCATCTGCTAACTGCTGCGCTAACTTATGATACGTTTCCGATTCATAATCCTTTCGCACAGAAAGTTGTTCTGTAGTATAGGCAATCTGTTTTTCCAACTGTTTCTGTTCCACAAAGGCGGAGAGTGTTTCGTCCCAAACGTTGCGCGAAAAATTGGAAGCCATCTCTTGCGGCAGATAGCCTGTTTTGAAACCGGCGGTAATCACCATGGTCCCCGATTCGGGCTCCATCACTTTGTGAATAATCTTCAGCAAGGTTGATTTCCCTGCGCCGTTCTTGCCCACCAAGCCTATGCGATCGCGGTCTCCCACCACAAAAGAGAGATCTTTAAACAAAAAATCGCCTGTAAAATTTACCGAGAGTTTGTGAATTGAGATCATGGCGGCGAAAATATGGGATTTTTTATAAGAACCACAATCTCTCCTTTAACCTCTTTCGCAGTAAAATGCGCCAGTGCTTCCTGTATTGTTCCCCTAAAATGCTCTTCAAAAACTTTGCTGATTTCTCTTGATACACAGATTCTTGTATCCTGATGAAAAATATTTTGCATCATAGATAATGTTTTTACAAGTCGGTGTGGCGATTCGTAAAACAATACCGTTTCTTTCCTTTCGCTAAGCATTTTCAGGGTCGTTTCTTTTCCTTTTTTGTGGGGTAAAAAACCGTGAAAATAAAACTTGTCGCACGGGAACCCTGAGGAAACGAGAGCGGGGATGAGCGCGGTGGCACCTGGCAAACACTCAATCTCGATACCAGCTGCCAAGCACTCGCGAATAAAAAGATAACCGGGGTCGGAAATGCCCGGCGTCCCCGCATCGGAAACCAAAGCTGCGCTTTGCCCGTTTTGTATCCACTGTACATAAAGCTCTACTTGTTTATGTTCATTATTAATATGATAGGCAAAACATTTCTTATCAATTTCATAATGTTTCAATAAATTCTTAGTTGTACGCGTATCCTCACAAAAAATAATGTCAACTTCTTTTAAAGTGCGCAATGCCCGAAGCGTAATGTCTTCAAGGTTGCCTATGGGAGTGGGGACGAGGTAAAGTTTCATAGTCTAAAGTATAAGGTTCAAAATTATAGCTTTGCTAATGTGTAATTTTATACACCAATTCTTTCAACAACTCCTCATCAGATAAATTACTATCCACCCCTTTAGTTTTAGCGTCATATTCTCGCAGGATGCCGATAATTTTTTGCAATTCTAAAACAGAATGGCTTTGTGCATATTGCACATTAATTTTTTGAACATAATCGTTTTTTCCAAAAATCTTTCCTTTCGCTTCTATCGATTTATCAGATAAATTATACGCTAATAATTTCAAATAGAAAGAAGATAAGCTATTTACTGTCAATATATTAGGAGCTTGTTTGATATTCTGACTGAAATAATGAACTATCTTATATGCTTTATCAATTTTTCTTTCCGCCAGCGCATTTTGAAGTTCAAACACATTGTATTCTTTACTTATACCAATGTGTTTTTCAACCACGTCAGCAGTAATTTCACTGTTGGGTGGAAGGAAAATGGTGAGTTTTTTATATTCATTATCAATGCGCGACAAATCTACGCCAATATTTTCTGCTAAAAGATTTGCCACTGCGGGCTGAATTCTAAAATGATAATTAGCCGCATGTGCTTGAATCCATGAAGGTAGCTTATAATCTTTCATCTTCTCCGAGTTAAAAACAACACCATTCTTTTCAGCGGTTTTCAACTGAGCAGCTTTGAGTGTAGCGTATTTATAACAAACTACTACAATGGCTGTCTGCGTCGGGTTTTCTGCATATTGCACCAACCTATCCATATTTTTCAACTCTTTGGCTTCTTTCACAATCACTACGCGCTTGTCGGTGCCAAACGGAAACTCTTTAGCCAGAGCAATCACCTCATCGGCATCTGTTTCCTTCCCGTAAACCAGCATTTGATTAAAGTCGCGATGCTCTTCAAGCATCGTATTCTCTTCAATATAATTCGAAATCTCATCAATATAAAAGGGCTCATCTCCCATCAAGAAGTAAATAGGGGCAAACTGTTTTTTTCTAAGTTGGGCAATAATTTGATCGTATGTCATTTTTAGATTTTTTAATATTTAATACGCTTTTGGCTAAGCAGGAGGCAAAAATAACTATTTTTTGATGTTAAAAAATTGGGCTATTCTTATTATGGAATAATAATACTCCCCTATTTTTGCACCAATGCTGCAAGTGGTACCTTTGAAAAAGAAACTGAATTCATTTTTTTTATTACCATAAATCCAAAAGCATTTTTTTACATTTTTTTTAATTTTTTTCTCTATAATAACGACTGTGTGTAAGACATTTACATTAAAAAGAATATCGTTAATGTATTTGGTGGGAAATGATTTGATATATCTGACCACATAAGCCATACAAATCAAAGGATAGATGCTTACCCGTGAATGAATAAATCTCATAATTGTTTTTTTTAATTGTGGATTTAATGAATTAGAAGAAAATATTATATTTGCCACATTATAATTTAAACCCCCTTCCCCTTATGAAACGAAAGACAATTTTTTGCATTTTGACATTGTGCATTGGGCTATCAGGCTCTTATGCGCAAAGTTCGTCTCAAGATGAACTCTTGAGAATCTTAAAAAATGAAATCGACAGGAGTATGACGTTTTATCAAAAAACAGATATTCCTGTTTATCTTTTAAGCTATCGGGTTGATGAGACTGAGTCTTACAGTATAGCAACCTCGTTTGGCACTTTAACAAGTTCTAATTCGTACAAAGAGAGAATTTTAACTATTCAAATTCGTGTAGGAAATAATGAGTTGGATAATTTTCACGAACTGCGAGACGATGCTTCGGCATATACCGCCGCCCGCTACGTGAGAATTCCCTTACCCATTGAAAATGACGCCAATGCCATCGCCTTGTCGCTGTGGGAAGCCACCGAAAAAGAGTATCGCAATGCCGCTGCACGCTATGAAAAGGTGAAAGCCAACGTGGCGGTAAAAGTAGAATCGGAAGATAAAGCGCCCGATTACTCCAACGCTTCACCAGTGCAATTTTACGAGAAACCGCTTAAACTCTCTGATTTTAAATTTGATATTAAAAACTGGGAAACCCGATTGAAAAATTATTCAGCGCAATTTGCCAACAACAAAGATATTTTAGACGGCGAATCAACGCTACGTTTCTTGATTGAAAGAAAATATTATGTGAATAGCGAAGGTGCCTCTATTGCTCAAAACAATACCTATTGTCATGTTTTTCTTTCGGTTATGGCACAAGCCGATGATGGTATGGAACTGCCCCTGTATCAGTCTTATTTTGCACACTGCCCGCAAGACTTGCCCAATGATCAAACTATGGCAAAAGATGCTAAAGAGATCGCAACCATTGTGGTAGCCATGAAGTCGGCGCCTGTAGTTGACCCCTACACCGGTCCCGCAATTCTCTCGAACGATGCCTCCGGCGTGTTTTTTCATGAAATATTCGGACACAGAGTGGAAGGCGCACGTTTGAAACAAGAAACCGACGGGCAAACCTTTAAAAAGAAAGTGGACGAACTGGTGCTCAACAAAGACTTGTCCGTTGTTTTCGATCCAACCATTTCAATGTACAAAGGAATTCCGTTAAATGGAAGTTTTAAATATGATGATGAAGGCGTTAAGGGTGAAAAGGTGGTGGTTGTGGATAAAGGCATTCTGAAAAATTTCTTGATGACGCGCACCCCCATTAACAATTTCCCAAAATCGAACGGACACGCTCGGGCGCAGGCAGGATATCAGCCGGTTTCCCGCCAGTCGAATCTTATTGTGGAAACCGAAAAACCTTATACCGATGCACAACTTAAAGCGATGTTGATTGAAGAAACCAGAAAACAGGGCAAGGAGTATGGTTACCTTTTTGCCAGAGTAACAGGCGGTTTCACCATGACAGGACGCTTTATCCCCAACTCGTTTAACGTAACGCCTTTGGAAGTGTATCGCGTATTTGTGGATGGTCGCCCCGATGAGTTAGTGCGTGGCGTGGACCTGGTAGGAACCCCCTTAGCCATGTTCTCGCAAGTTGATGCCGCAGGAGATACCCCCGGAAATTTTGCAGGAACCTGTGGCGCTGAATCCGGCGGAATCCCTGCAGGATGCTGCTCCCCCGCGCTATTCGTAAAGCAAATAGAAATGCAGAAAAAAGACAAATCACAGAATAGACCTCCGATTATGGAGAGACCTTAAAAAGATTTAAGATTTTAAGATTTAAAAATTTAAAAATTCAAAAATTTAAAAAAATGTTTATGAAAAATATAAAGAAATATATAATCAGTATAGCCCTGTTTTTTGCGGCTTTTTTTACCTTCGCTCAAACGGAATCGTTTGAGAGCATTGCTTTTAGAGCTATGCAAGATGAAATGAATAGAAATATGTCGAATCTCAAATTGGATAAACTAAAATCGCCTTATTATATCAGTTATCTTATTACGGATGCTAATTTATATAGTATTGAAACTCAACTTGGGGCGTTGCTTAAAACATTGGATAGACCGCTCAGGAATCAGGAAACTTCGGTGTTGGTGGGCAGTCATCAACAAAACAATCTCAATTTTATTAACGAAAACAAACTATTTGGCTGGTATGGAGGCTCTTTCAGCATTCCGGTAACGTTGGAAAACGATTACAATGCCGTGCGCCGTAGCCTTTGGGCTGAAACCGATGTGCAGTACAAAGAAGCCGCCGAATTGATTGAGGCTAAATTAGCCGCTATTAAACAACAAAATATCCCTGAAGATGAGTTGAATTTGGCTGATTTTTCGAGTATTACTCCTTTACAAAAAAATAAACCCTCTTCAAAGATCACTTTTGATAAAATCAGGATAGAAACTTTAACGAAAAATTTGTCTGCTATTTTTTTAAAATATCCCGAATTGACGAAATCGGGCGTTAATACCTATATTTATACAGCAGACGCACTCTATTTAAACAGTGAAGCGATCAAATACAAAGTTCCTTTTTCTTTAGTTTGTATTAAAGTGTATGCAGAAGCCATAGCCACAGACGGAGAGCCTTTAATGGATTATATTACCCTCTATTTCAATACACCGGATCAAATACCTGCTTTTGAGATTTTAAAACCTCAAGTGGAACAAATGGCTACTTTGTTAACCCGTTTACGCACGGCTCCGCCCATTCAGGAATCTTACAGCGGACCGGTAATGTTTGAAGGAGAAGCCGTTGGCGAAATCGTTTCTCAGTGTTTTGTGGACAATCCGAATGGGCTTCTGGCTGCCAGAAAACCAATGGTGAGCAATCCGGTGCTGCTGCAACGATATGGACAGTATTTACCAAAAGAGAATAAGTTAGAGCAACTTACCTATAAAAAAGTGATCTCAAGAGAACTTTCGGTTAATGCACTTTGCGACAAAAATACCTATAATGGCGCACCCCTTATAGGATATTACAATGTTGATGCACAAGGTGTTGAGCCGGCAGCTAAAACAGTACTTATTGAAGACGGCGTACTTAAAGCTTTGCTCACCGACAGGAATCCCAGCATGAAGAATAAAACTTCTAATGGACATCGTAGTTTTGCCATTTCCGATGGTTCAATTTCAAGTACTTTAGGATCAGGGGTTATTGAACTTACAAGCACTGAAACCAAGAGCTATGCAGAACTGAAAGCCGCATTGATTGCTGCAGCCAAAGAAGAAGACTACGAATATGCTTATATAGTGCGCAAAATGGCAAATCCCATGGCGGGTGTTCCGGGGCTTTCGGCATTTGTTTCCTCCTTAAATACGGGAACTTTCGGTATTTCACGTCCTGTTTATATTTACAGAATTAATGTAGCAGACGGAGCGGAAGAGCTGGTTCGTTCTGCTAAAATATCAGACCTCTCCATAAAATCTTTCAAACGAATTGTAGGCGTGGCAGATACGCAAGTGGTATATAATACGCTGCAAAAAGGCAAGGATGGAAGCTACTATTCTTATCGCTCCATGTTCACTTTAGTGGGCGCTCCTGCCAGTTTTATCGTACCACAAGCTATTGTTTTCCAAGAGCTTGAAGTTGAAAAAGACAAGGATATTGTTTTGAAGAAAGAACCTGTTGTACCTAACCCATTTTTGTCGAAGAAATAGATTTTATTATTAACACTATGAATCTTAACATTTTAATTATCGGTCGGGGCGGGCGCGAACACGCCATGGCTTGGAAAACTGCACAGTCGAAACTCGTCTCCAAAATTTTTGTGGCGCCCGGAAACGATGGTATTGCAACCTCTTTTTCGTGTGTTGATATTGCTGAAACTGAGATAGAAAAACTAATCCAGTTTGCTAAAGAGCAAGAGATTTCTCTTACCATTGTAGGTCCCGAAGTGGCGCTGATGAATGGTATTGTGGACGAATTTCAAAAGCACAACCTCAACATCTTTGGTCCTACCCAAGCCGCTGCACAAATTGAAGGCAGCAAACAGTTTGCCAAAGAGTTGATGCACAAACATCAAATTCCTACTGCTGATTTTAAAGTGTTTAATAATTACGATACGGCAAAACAATATTTGCTTGAAAAAGGCGCACCCATCGTCATCAAATACGACGGTTTGGCAGCAGGTAAAGGCGTGGTGGTGGCAACCACAATGGAAGAAGCCGACCATGCGTTGCAAGATATGCTGCTGAATAACAAGTTTGGAAAAGGCAAAGTGGTGATGGAAGAGTTTCTGTCCGGTCCCGAATTTTCGCTCATGGCATTTGTGCACGGCGAAACGGTGCTGCCGCTCGCCATTGCCCAAGACCACAAGCGCGCTTACGATGGCGACCAAGGACCCAACACCGGCGGCATGGGCGCTTATACCCCTGTCCCCATAATTCCTCAAAGTGCAGTGGAAGAAGCTGTTCATTGCATCATGAAACCCTCCGCCAAAGCTATGGTGGAGAATGGAACACCCTTTACGGGTATCTTATACGGAGGACTGATCCTCACGAAAGCCGGTCCCAAAGTGATTGAATTTAACGCCCGTTTTGGCGACCCCGAAACGGAGGTAGTGTTGCCAAAAATGAAAAGCGACATGATTGCGGTGATTCTCGCCCTGCTCAACGGCGAAACCCCTCTGATGGAATGGCACAATACGGCATTTGTAGGCGTAGTGTTAGCCTCCAAAGGCTACCCAGAGACATTTGAAAAAGGAATGGAAATCACCGGCATTGACGAAACAGAAGGTTTGGTATTTCACTGTGGCACTGCAAAAAAGAAAAATAAATGGGTGAACAACGGCGGACGCGTTTTGTTTCTTGTGGGCGAAGGCGCTACCCTTGTAGAAGCACAACAAAATGCTTATCAGACAATTAAAAAAATAAAATCTGAAAACCTGTTTTATAGAACAGATATTGGGAATCAATCAATTAGGAATTAAGAATTAGGAATTAGGAATTAGGAATTAGGAATTAGGAATTAGGAATTAAGAATCAGGAATTAAGAATTAAGAATTAACAATTAAGAATTATGGACTTTCGTACTTTCGCGCCTTCGCGCCTTCGTGCTTTCGCGCCTTGTTGCTTTTGCGCTTTCGCGCTTTTTGCCTTCTGCTTTCTGCCGGTAGCAGCTCATGCGCAAACTATTCCTTCGGAAATTTTCGGAGAATATATTGGAGACGTTCACATTACCAATGAACTATTGGGAATTGATCAAACCGTACCCGAAATTATTGTTGAATTGAAAAATACAAATTCCGAAAACGATTACATCATTAAGATGCTGGGGCTGGATCTTATTGGCATAGAGTTACCTGTTGAGTTGGATAAAGTGATTATAACTCCTTTTGAAGGTGGTTACAAGCTATCTCGAACCGAATCCATATCCTTTACTCTTGAGGGAATATACTTACCCGCCATCCCACCTTTACTTCCGGAGGGCGTTTATGATATTCCTGTAGTGATCTCTTTAGAAAATTCGGAAATTATTGAATCTCTTTTAAATCTGAATCTTAAAGTAGTGGCTACTATAACGTATTACCTTGGTCCCATACCGATTCCCATACCTGTCACCTTTTACATATCATTTCAAGGGTTGCTTCAAGTACCGTCGATGCCACCCATCATCACTACAGCGAACCTGCCTTCCGGTATTGTAAACCAAGCCTACAATGCAATGCTTGAAGCTACCGGCGACACACCTGTCACATGGAGTATTGTGGATGGCGCTTTGCCTTCAGGCATCATATTAAACCCGCTTACCGGTTCAATCTCAGGTATTCCTACCGAAGCAAACAGTTTCCATTTTACCATACAGGCAGAAAATCTCTGGGGAAGTTCCTCACAACCGCTGTGCATTAACATTGAAGAAGAAGATACGCTGAGGATTTCCACGCCTGTAATAGAGGCATATAAGATTTATCCAAACCCTACCACGGGGGAATTACGGATTACGAATTGCGAATTTGAAATTGGGACACTGAGCGAAGGCGAAGTGGAAGTTTTTGATGCTTACGGCAGAAAGGTATCTTTCCTCACCTCTCATTCCTCATTTCTGAATATTTCACATTTGCCTGCAGGAACTTATTTTGTAACAATAAAAACCAAAACTGCAACCAAAACTCAGGTCATTATTAAACTTTGATCCGTTGGCTGAAGCCAACGGCAATTAATGCTGAAGCCAACGGCAATTAATGCTGAAGCCAACGGCAATTAATCACTAATCACTAATAATTACTTTTTTCTTATCAGCACCTCATCAATCATTCCATACTCTTTCGCTTCGGCGGCAACCATCCAGTAGTCACGGTCGCTGTCTTTCCACACTTCATCGTAGGTTCTGCCACTGTGGTTAGCGAGGATTTCGTAAAGTTCTTTTTTCAGTTTTTGAATCTCGCGGGCTTCAATTTCAATGTCGGAGGCTTGTCCTTGAGTGCCGCCCATGGGTTGGTGAATCATCACGCGCGAGTGGGGCAGGGCAAACCGTTTCCCTTTGGCGCCGGCGCACAACAACACAGCAGCCATAGATGCCGCAATGCCTGTGCAAATAGTGTGAATATCAGGTTTCAAATATTGCATCGTGTCGTAAATGCCTAAGCCGGCATATACGCTGCCCCCTGGCGAGTTGATATAAATTTGAATATCCTGATCAGCATTTTGCGACTCTAAAAAAAGCAACTGCGCCTGAATAATATTCGCTACATCATCATAAATGGGAACTCCCAAAAAAATGATGCGGTCTTTCATCAACCTTGAAAAAACATCCAATTGCGTAATATTCATCGGACGTTCCTCAATAATATAAGGCGTTAAATAATTTTTAGCAATAGATTGATACTGTTCTAATCTTAAACTGCTTATTCCGTGGTGTTTTGTGGCGTATTTTTGGAATTCGGATTTCATTGGGGTGGATAGGTTTATAGGTTTAAAGATTTTAGGTTTAAAGGTTTAAAGATTTAAGATTTAAAGATTTAAGGTTCAAAGTTTAATAGAATTTCTCCTTCTTCTTTTTTTCCTTTCTCCTTTTTTCCTTTTTCCTCTTTCGCACCTTCGCCCTTTCGCGCTTTGGCGCCTTCTGCCTTCTGCTTTTTCGGTTTTTCAGCAACTTCCATCTCTTTGCCGGTTATGAAGGAGACAAATTCATTAAAATCTCCTGAGAGTTCTTCAATGTTCATTTTCGATTGTAATAGTTCCATTATTTTTTGATCAAATAATTGGTCATACAATTGTTTTACTTGTTTTTTATCTTTCAAAGCTTCTTCCACTAATTGGTTCAGCCGTTCTTCAACATCTGCCAAATTAAACTGCATAAAGTAGTTTTGATAATAGAAGTTGCGGATATGATTTTTAACATCATCTAAAGTTACTTCAATTTTCTCATCTTTTCCTAATTTGCTTTCTATCAATTGCCATTTGAAAGATTCGTAGTATTGTTTCCATTCCTTATTTAATGTTTCTTCAGAAATATCTTCATTATTTCTAAGGATGAAACGTTTGATAAATTCTTCCGGAAGTTCCAGCGTTACATTTTGGATGAGCAAAGCGATGGCATCGTTCATGAACTTTCTGTCGGTTTCTTGCTTCCACTGTATTTCAATTTGTTGCGCTGCGTGTTTTTCAAATGCTTTCACTGTAGTGATGCTTCCATCGGGGAACGCTTTTTTGAAAAACGCTTCATTCATCTCGGCTAAATTCACACGTCCGATAGAGATAATGGTTACTTCTGCACTGCCCGCACTATTTTCATCAAAATGCGCATCTTCTTTTTTCAAGAATTTTTTAAGGTTTTCTTTTGAAACAAACATCTCGTTAAAGACAATTGGCACGCAATCGCCTGCTTTTTTACCAAGAAACCATTCTTTTCCTTTATCTGTTAAATCTTTAACAAAGAAAAATCCATTTTCGTTTTCTCCCCATTTTACAGTTATATAATCGTCATCTTCAATAATTTCAGGATTAATATAATCGCCATGACGTTTTCTAATCTGGTTCATAAAATCTTCCACTTCTGTTTTAGCAGCTTCTATTCTAAACGCTTTCATAATTGGGAAGGAAGGAAAATCGATTTCAAATTCCGGTTGTACGGCAAATTCAAAAGCGAACACAAAATTTTCCTGAGTTTCAAAGTCCAGGGTAGATTTTTCCTCTATCAACATGGGTTCAAACATCACATTGATGTTGTTTTTTTGAAAATAGTCGTACATTGTTTCGCTGGTTATTTTGTTCACTTCATCTGCGATCAATGGTTTTTCATAATTTCTTTTAATTAAGCCCATAGGTGCATTTCCAACCCTAAAGCCTGGAATTTGCGCTGTTTTTCTGTACTTCTTCAAGGCGGTTTCTACTTGCTCGGTATAGTCGCTCTTGTTAACTTCAATACACAACTGTTGTACGTTTTCTGTTGCTTTTTCGTGCGTAATATTCATAAATGATGTTTTAAAATATTTTAAAATCAAAAACTTGCAATTTTTGCAAAGGGGTGGCAAAAATATATTTTTTTTTGAGATACAATGATTTATGGGAAGTTACAATTAAAAACCACGCAAAAAGTACAGTTTCGTATAATGTTTTTTCGGAAGAAGCCACAAATCGTTTTTTTTCTATTTTTGCGACTTTAATTAAAATTATTAATTACAATGAATACAGATACTATTGTTAGATATTCGGACGAAGAACTCCATGAGTTTAAGTCTATTATTGAAGAAAAAATAGCGGAAGCTAAACAAGGAATGGAAATCTATTTGGAAGCCTACAGCAATGTGGGAAACGACACTACCGACACCTCGCCCACTTTCAAGATTTTGGAAGAAGGTAATCAGGTTTTGTCCAAAGAAGAGAACAGCCGTTTGGCAAACCGTTTGGATAAGTATATTAAAAATCTGGAAGCCGCCTTGGTGCGTATCGAAAATAAAACCTACGGCATTTGCCGTGCCACAGGCAAATTGATACCTAAAGAACGACTCAAGTGCGTACCGCACGCCACACTCTCATTTGATGCTAAAGTAAATGAAAAAAAATAGCATAGCCATACTCATTATCCTTTCTCTTGTGATAATTGATCAAATAGTTAAAATTTGGATCAAAACCACGATGTCTTTGGGAGAATTGTCTCCTGTGTTAGGCAATTGGTTTAATCTCTATTTTGTTGAAAATGAAGGCATGGCATTTGGAATCAGTTTTGGAAAAAATATCGGCAAACTATTACTGTCGCTCGTGCGCGTGGGCGTTGCCGGTTTTATTATCTACTATCTTTTTTCACTCATAAAAAAACAACTGGCGTCGTGGATTGTTGTTGTAACGCTCTCTGCTATCATTGCCGGCGCACTCGGAAATATTATCGATTCTCTTTTTTATGGTATGATATGGGGGTACGCACCCTTTTTGTATGGGCACGTGGTGGATATGTTCTACTTCACACTCTTTAGAATTCCCGACTGGAGCCCGATTTGGGGCGGACAGTACTTTTTTCCCGCTATTTTTAATGTGGCAGATGCGTGTACTACTGTAGGCATTTTTGCTATCATTATTTGGAATAAAAAATTCTTCATCCAGAAAAAAGAAGAAAATAAAATAGAGGAAAATATTTTAACCGAATAAATCTTTATAAAATCATACTTATGGAAAAACCTACGGGAGTTATTCAAAAAATTATTGAAAGTTTGCAGCAAGTAAACGCATTAGATGTTTATTCACCCATCGAAAAAGATATTATTCTGCATAATCTTCGAGCGGCATATATGATTTTTCTAAATATTCAGGTTGATGAGCAAAGTGAAGAGAATAGGGTGGAGATGCTGTGGCGTGAGAGATGTTTTGAAGAGGAGGAAAGCAGAATGCAGAATGAAGAAAGTGAAATGGAGGAGGAAGAAAGCAAAATGAAGAATGAAGAAAGTGAAATGGAAGAGGAAGAAAGCAGAATGCAGAATGAGGAAAGTGAAATGGAGGAGGAAGAAAGCAGAATGCAGAATGAAGAAAGTGAAATGGAGGAGGAAGAAAGCAGAATGCAGAATGAAGAAAGTGAAATGGAAGAGGAGGAAGAGAAACCTTTAGTTGAAGAAGTGGTTGAAGAGACCGCTGAGCCTCAGTATGTCCCTATAATTACAGAAGAACCGGAAGAGATTGAAACGATTGAAGAAGCTATGGAAGTTGAAGAAATAGAAGAAAATGAGGAAATAGAAGAAAATGAGGAAGTCGAAGAAATAGAGGAGATTGTTGCCATTAAGATTGAGCGCGAGCAGTTTGAAACTGCGGTTGAAGAACAACCGAGCGAGCAGAAGAAAGTTTTATATGACGATATTTTAGAGTTTATTCCTGACGCCCACCCACAATCAGGATTATTGTTTGAGGATTTAAGCATTTCTAAGCCCGAAAAAAAATCTCTAAATGATTTATTAACCGAGAAGAAAGATGATCAATCACTGGGTACACATTTCCAACAAGCTCATATTCCCGATTTAACGAAAGCCATTGCCATAAATGAGAAGTTCACTTTTATTCGCGAGCTGTTTCGCAATAGTGGCGTAGAATTTAGCAACGCCATCCAAAAACTAAACGAATGTGAAAACATTGACGCCGCTTTCATGTTAATGGAAAATCTTAAACATCAATATCTTTGGGATACAACATCCTCTTCCTATCTTTCGCTTTGCGATTTGGTGCGGAGAAGATTTTTGTAGGTTAGTGCAGATGGAATTTTATTTAATGTTTAAGTTTTATTACGTTCAATTCATTTTTGCAAATGTATAGGATTTGATGTTTTTTTTGCAAAAAAACGGAACTAAAAAATTAAGAATAAGGAAATTGAGCACTTGGAAAAATACACTAAGTTTTCCTTTTTTTCTACTTCCATCTATATCTCTCCTTATTGGCAGCGTTAAAGGCATTTCTTAAATTATTAAATAGTCGCTCCTTACGATCACTGTAATATATTTTAAATCAATAAAATAAATTAAAAAAGTGTAGTATTTTTCGACCAAAAAGTGTATC
>JGI24696J40584_12961476_pt1 | contig 17464 bp, 14 predicted proteins | sample TergutCo191P4_FD_40584 | JGI IMG/M metagenome (IMG submission 40584)
GATAAGCACTCTTATCGTTCGCAGCAGCCTCAGAAACATCTTTTCCATCTGCGAAAAGTATAAGTTTATTCCATTCAACGAGAGTCGGAATATGCCAGCCATCAGGGCAAACGCCTTGATGCGGAGTTTTTATTTGGCTTGAACAAGAAGTTGTGTTGCAACTTTCTGGTAAATTCATAGCAGATGCCCAATCGTAAAGTCTTCCGTAAATCCTGCAATTGATAGGATCGTCATCATAACACCGGCTTCTTGGCGCATTGACATTCAAATTCTCATCCAGCCAATACTGATCGCCTATCTTCACAACCCCATACCTGTACCCTTGCTCATCATTTATAAATTCACCCGTTTTATCCGTTATTTTATCGCCAGCAGAACAAAGTTGCGTCTTCACATTATATACTTTTGCGCCACAACACATCTCCCCTTCTGCCGGATCATAACTCTTACCATCACACTGAGGATAAGATGTTTTATTGAAACAGAACTGAGTTAACGGATTATAACTGTTACCGCCACACAAAACATAAACCTTATTGTCAAAACAGAAATGGGTTGATGGATCGTAAGTTACGTTACACTTAGGATAAACTTTGTTATTAGAACAGAATTGAGTCGATGGATTATAATTGTTGCCTCCACATAAATCATAAAGCTCCTTGCTAAAACAGAATTGAGTTGACAAATCATAAATCTTGCCGCCGCATAAAGCATAAAGCTCATCGTTAAAACAGAACTGAGCCAACGGGCTATAGCTATTGCCGCCACATAAAGCATAAAGTTCAATACCGCTAAAACAAAATTCAACTGATGGATTATAGCTCTTGTCTCCGCACTTTAAATAAACTACTTTATCATAACAGAACTGGATCTGCGGACTATAAACGCTGCTGCCGCATAAAGCGTAAAGCACATCACCGAAACAAAATTGAATTTTAGAATCAAAGGCAGTAACTCCACAATAATTATCTACAACAAAAGACTTAAGCGCATTCACAATATCATAATAAAATTCGCCATCGCTAGATTTAAAATACGGAATAATATTGTATGTCCCCGGAGCCAAACCTTCAAAACTCACAGTAGAACCCGACACCTTTCCCTGCTTCCCAGAACCAAAACCAAAACCCTTAACGCATTCGCCCTCCTTGTCTTCAATGCAAAATCCAAACTCCACAACAGAAAATCCCAAATTCGGCTTGTCAATATTGAAAGGGAAGGATAACTTGCCGCCTGAAATTCCTTTTAAATCAAAATCCGAGCCCTTGAAACCAAATGACGGCAAAGTCTTAGACCTTGCAAGATTGCCCAATGACGTGCGAAATGAACCGGGATTCCAACTCTTGTCTAAACCAAGCAGTTCCAATTTAACTTTCACATCAACGTCCAAATCGCTATCAAGAGTAGTTTCTGAGTTCGCCGAAAGCGGCAAAAGCGGGCTTTTCAACACCAAAGAAGGCCCTGCCGAAACCTCAAGACCGGCGGCCCCGTAAAACATAGACTTAATCCCAACAAGAACGCCAAGCCTCACGCTTCCATAAGTCGAATGCTTGTAATCGAATCTAAAATCCTTGTCAAAAGTATTTATCATCTTAAAGCCGTTGTCGTACTCAAAACCGAACTCGCAAGATTCAGTGAAAGTTATATTTGCGTCCATATTGGCTTGCGCATTGACTTCAACCTTCGCTTTGAAAACCGCTTTATTGAACAAAATAACAGGAACCGGGCCTGCCATAAATTCTATAGTCGGCAAATCGGAGCTCAACAACTCAAAATCCTCGAAACGCTCAATTTTCCCTTTCAAATTGCCTGTCAAATTAAAATATGCGTTCTGCGCAACGCTCATTTTCGCATAGTCAAGACTATAGTTTTTAATCTTAATCTTTGTGGTAAAGAACAGATTAAACTCGCCTTTTAACCCTAAAGTGCCACTGCCATTTCCACTGCCAAAATTTTTATTTTTATCCACGGAAATAGTTTTGCCATCGGTTCCGCCCAAATCCGCATCTCCGGTAAAAACAAAAACAACAAGGTCAATCACCACGTTAACAGCTTTAACAACGGGTTCTATAATGCTCACAACCGTATTCTTGACAGCGGAAGCCACTTTCTTCCACCATGGCTTGCCAAGAGCCTGCCGCAAGGTGCCGCTTTCTTCGTCATACACAAGAGGAACCTCAAACTCAATGTCCAAATCCTTGACTGCTTCCGCAAGGCTGGCATAGCTAACTGTGATAATTGTGATGTTTTCGCCTTCCATAACCACTTCTTTCACCTTGTACAGAAAACCATAAGGAGCGTTTTTTGTTATGGAAGATGCTATAATATCCCCGGGTTCGGGGGTTTTGCTTGCAGGCAGATTCCTGAAAAACAGCCTGCCCAAAAAACTGGAGTCTGTGATTTGCACGGTGTCTATCTTGAAAAGGATTTCGTCCAAATCTTCTCTGTTAAAAACAAGAAGGTCTCTCCCGTCAGATGTGAGGCCTGCGGATTCTTTTGCTTTATCCTCTACTTGTGGTTCCTCCGCTTGACCTCCTCCTGAATCAGAGCAGCCGAAAATAGCCACACCTGCGAGTGCTAATATGCGCAGTACCCATAAAATTCTGTCCCTATTCATAAAACCTCCTTTAGAGCACGCCAATGACTATCTTTAATGTAGAAAATTCTTAAATTTTCTATTTTTTATGTGTATGAGAAGAGCTTCATTTTTTTGCGTGGCGCAGGCAGTGTTTTGAATATCGCAGGCAATTACACTGCTCATTCGGTTACCGGCGTTAAGGCCGATATAAAGGCTATCCGTTCTGATTGGGTTGCCATTGGAAACGATATTAATGCAGCTATGGCAAAAGCCATTAACGCTTACTTTAAACTTTAATTCCCCTTTAGATGTAACCAGTCTAATACAAAATAGCCTCACATTGATTTAAGCAAGCGAAGATTCCAGAAATAGAAAATCCTCGCAAGATTATTGCGTAATGCGATAATTCTTTTTGTTGAAACGGATTGCTATCCGCTATGCCGAAATTATTTTCATAAACTAGCTAGCTCCTCTTCATTCCAGCCAGCTACCTTTGCTATAGTATCAATGCTAATGCCCTGCGATTTCATTATCAATACAGTCAAATTCCAAGAGCCATGTCAATTACGCCCCTCTATTTTGCTTTGGGCAGCAGCGTCTATTTTGCTTGGGTTGTCCAAAACAATAAGCTCTATGTGAGGAGTTGGAATGAACATGAATTTACCATACTTCATTATGTAGATAAATTTTTGCTCGGATTTCAACTTTTCACACAGACGAAAATACTCCTCTTTAGCCTTTGTAACATCAGCCTTAAAATAAAACTTAATCTTCTCACCAGAAATTAAACTTATGGTGATAGTATAATTGTCAAGCCCGTTGTCTTCAAAAGCTGATGCCATAAGCTAACCTATAACAAGCAGTACTTGGCTTTCCGAAACTGCATCGCCTTCTTTTACGTTTATCGACTGAACTGTGCCGGCAGAAGGAGCGTATATAGGAGTTTCCATTTTCATGGCCTCCAAAACCATAACTTCCTGGTTCACGCCAACAGTCGCGCCAACAGCCACCTTTATTTTCATAACCTGGCCTGGCATTGGACTTAGCACAGGAGACCCTGCGCCTGTCGAAGCCGGTGCGGCTGGTGGTGGTGGTGCCGCAACAGGTGCTGCCGGAGCAGCGACAGGTGCCGGAGCAATGGGTGCGGCAGGTGCCTGCATAACGGGCGCTGGAGCTGCATTTTCGCCAAGAACTTCAACGCCTACATCGTAAGTTCTGCCTTCTAGAGTGATGCGAATAGTTTTCATAACTGTTCCTTCTGGTTAAACCTTGTTTGTGTGGAGCCCAACTCTGCCTTGAACAGCCCAAGTCCAGTCCATCGTGTTTAGGGGTTTGAATTTGACAACATTAACAGGCCCGCCGCAAGCGTGAGTTATTGCCGCTGTTATTATAGCAACAAATTTGTCATCGCTTAAACCGGGATGTATGGTTTGAGCCGCCGCCATTGCAGCTACAGGAGCTGCCGCATGCGGCTTTGCCGCAGGAGCATCAATCTTCTGCTTGAGAAGATTTTCAATGCTACCAAGAAAAAGCATTATTCTGAACGAAACAGCTATAATGCAGAGCATCAGTATAAAAACCAAGCCCTCGGGCGAAAATAACACAGCATTCATCATAGTGGTATCAATCCATGTTTTTTGGGTGGGCGTGTAGAGCGTTTGGTCAACGAGAAACGCAAAGCCAAAGCCAAGCGATATCTTGTTTCAGACGGTTCTATCACATCTGTTATCATATTCGTTTCTGCAGCTTGCCACGGGCTTGCGAACTTGTCGCGATACTTTTCAATAAGTTCCGTTTTTTTCGCTTTCGCTGCAACTTCGCCGCCTTCTGCTTTTGCGGCATCTATCTCTTTTTTATGCACAACCGGAATTGCGCCTTCTGCGCCCATAACCGCTATTTCTGCGCAGGGCCAGGCATAAACAAAATCTGCGCCCATGTCTTTTGAGCACATAGCAAGGTATGCGCCGCCATAAGCCTTGCGCATTATAAGTGTTATTTTTGGGACGGTTGCCGCAGCATATGCGAAAAGCATTTTTGCGCCATGCCTTATTATGCCGCCTCTTTCTTGGGCGAGACCCGGCATAAAGCCCGGAACATCTACCAAATTCACAACCGGAATGTTGAACGCATTGCAAAAACGAATAAACCTCGCGCCTTTATCGGAGCTGTCTATGTCCAAGCAACCTGTTTTAACTGCGGGTTGGTTCGCTATTATGCCTGCGACCATGCCTTCTATGCGAGCAAAGCCAACAACCATGTTTTTTGCGAAATCCTTTTGAACTTCCAGCCATTGGCCTTTGTCCGTTATTGCTTCTATAACTTTGAGCACGTCAAAAGCTGTTTTGGAATTTTCCGGGATAAGCTCGTTAAGGCTTTCGTTTTTGGCATCTGCTATTGCGTCCGGCAAAGCGTGCGGCGGATTCAGCATATTATTGAGAGGCAAAAAACTGAGCAATTTTTTTGTGATAGCAATGGCATCTTTGTCATCTTCTGCGACAAAATGCACGTTTCCGCTTACGCTTGCGTGGGCTTCCGCAGTGCCATATTGCTCAACGGGAGCTTCTTGGCCTGTGGCCGCTTTAATAACGCTTGGACCGCATATGTACATTTCAGCGTTTTTACGGGTTTGAATCAAAAAGTCTGTCAAAGCCGGGCTGTATGCCGCGCCGCCGGCGCAAGGCCCTGCTATAATGGAGATCTGTGGAACCAAGCCGGATGCGTAAACATTGCGGTAAAATACCTGTCCGTAACCGCTCAGTCCCCATATGCCTTCTTGAATTCTGGCCCCTCCGGAATCGTTTACTCCGACTATTGGGAAGCCTAGCTCGCAAGCCTGCTCCTGAAGGTCGGCTATTTTTTGAGCGTGCATTTGAGAAAGCGAGCCGCCGCTAACCGTGAAATCTTGGCTGAACACAGCGACAGGGCGGCCATCAACATTGCCAACGCCGGTAATTACGCCATCGCCGGGCAGTTTTTGAGCTGTGGGCTTGGCTTGGTCAACGTGCAATCCTGATTCCTGAAAGGAGTTTGCGTCGAACAGAGTTTCCACTCTTTCTCTTGCGGTAAGCTGTCCTTTTGCGTGACGCTTGGCGGTTTTGTCTTCGCCGCCGCCGAGTTTAGCCTCGTTGCGGCGTTTGTTCAATTCGTTTAAAAGCTCTGATTTTATTGGCATATACCTTGCACCTTAAGCTGGGGAACAGAACTCGGTTAAAGCGCCGCCTGTGGATTTCGGGTGCAAAAAGCCTATGTTCATATTGCCGGCGCCTTTGCGAGGAGCCTTGTCAATAAGAGCCACACCCTTAGACTCGGCAGCGGAGAGTTCCGCAGCCACGTTGTCGCTTTCGTAAGCTATGTGGTGCAAACCGCCTTTGCCCTTGTTGTTTTCGAGCCATTTTGCGACTGTAGAGTCTGGGGTGGTGGGTTCCAGGAGTTCAATCCAAACGCCGCCAACATCAAAAAAAGCCGTTTTAACCTTTTGCTCTGCCACTTCTTCTATGTGGTCCAGCTTTAAGCCGAGCACGTTTTCATAATAGCTGCGGGCTTCTTCAATGGAAGGCACCGCTATAGCGATATGATCTATTTTCTTAATCATTTTGGACCTCTGTTATAAAACTATGGAAATATAGAAAATTCATTTTATCAATGCTTACTTGTGCCTAAGAATAGAAAATAACCCCTCAACTTCCTGTTCAGAGGTGGAAAAGCCAAGCTCAATAACCGCCTGCAAAGGCTTAGTCGCCAAAAAACGAAGCGGAAACTTGCCGCATTTGGCATATAAATCTGCGATAACCGGAGACTTTGCGTCTATCTTGTCCAAAAAGGTCAGAACTGCGACCCCTTGCTTGCGGGCTATGCCAGCTATGGAAAATTTTCTCGCCAAAATGCCAATCTCTGCGCTCATCAAAAGCATCTCAGCCGGCTTTGGAACCGGCCCAAACCTGTCCCTAAGTTCCTCCAAAAGCGAAACTACTTCCTCGCAGGTTTCAATTCTGGCAATGCGCTGGTAAATGGAAATCCTTGCCAAACCGTCTCTTATCCACATCTCCGGCAAATATGCGTCCACCCTAAGCTCCAAGCGAGGCTTAACCAAAGAGTCGTCTTTAACTCCCCGCAACTCCTCAACAGCCTCCTTAACCATTCTCACATAAGTTTCAAAACCTATTTCCTCTATAAACCCGTGCTGCTCCATTCCCAGCAAATTCCCTGCGCCCCTAATCTCCAAATCGCGCATGGCAACCTGATACCCGGAGCCCAAGTCCGTGAAATGCTCCATAGCCGCAAGCCTCTTTTGCGCAGATTTAGAAATAGAGCCGCCTTCCGGAGTCACAAGATAAGCAAAAGCCTGCACCGCAGACCGGCCTACTCTGCCCCTCAACTGGTAAAGCTGCCCAACTCCGAACATCTGCGCATTGATAATTATCATAGTGTTCGCATTCGGAACGTCAAGCCCGGATTCTATTAAAACCGTGCAAACCAAAACATCAAATTCCTTGTTTATAAAAGCAGCCATTGTTTTTTCCAAATCGCTGTCTGAGAGTTGAGCATGGGCAACCGCAATCCGTGCGCCGGGAACCCAGCACTCCACATCGTCTGCAAGCTGCTCAATGCTCTGCACACGGTCGTTCACCACAAAAACCTGGCCGCCCCTGTCTATTTCATCCTTCACCGCCGCAGCCAAAATTTTATCGTCTCTCTCCATGACTTTTGTTTCAACGGGCAGCCTGTTCAGCGGCGGCGTGTTGAGAAAAGAAATGTCTCTGACTCCGGTCATGGAAAGCTGCAAGGTTCTTGGAATTGGGGTCGCGCTCATCGCAAGGGTATCCAGCGAAAGCCGCATTTCCCGCAGCCTCTCTTTTTGCTTGACTCCGAATTTTTGCTCCTCGTCAATGATAAGCAAGCCAATATCCTTGAATTTAATGCTGTCCATAAGCAAGGCATGAGTGCCAACAACCAAATCTATTCTTCCTTCCAAAAGTCCTTTGTAAATTTCCTTTTTTTCATAATTTGTCTTATAACGGTTCACAAGAGCTATGTTCACAGGCCAAGCTGAAAATCTTTCCGTAAAAGACTGAAAATGCTGGGCGGCTAGCACGGTTGTGGGAACCAGAACAGCAACCTGTTTTTTTGCGCTTATGCATTTGAACATGGCACGCATGGCCACTTCCGTTTTTCCAAAACCAACGTCTCCGCATAAAAGCCTGTCCATAGGTTTTTGCTTTTCCATGTCTGCTTTTATCTCTTTTGCGCTGCGAACCTGGTCCGGCGTAGGCGGAAACGGAAAATCATTTTCAAATTCATCTTGCAAATTTGAATCTTGCGGAAACGCGAAACCCTGAATGAATTCCCTTTTCGCATACAAGTCTATAAGAGCTTTTGCCACCTGAGCTATGCGTTTTTTAGCCCTTTCCTTGGCCCTTTCCCAATTTTTTGTGCCTAGCTTGTTGAGAGGCGGCAGAGCATCTTCTTCGCTTCTTACCAGTTTTTCCAGTTTGCGCAAATCGCCAACAGGGAATGTAAGCCGGGCTTTATCAGCGTATTCAACCACAACGCAATCAACAAGAGCGCCCAGAGCTTCAATGCGGGAAAGACCTAAAAACCTCCCTATTCCGCAATCTTCGTGAACAACGTAATCTCCGCCCATCAGAGAATCCGCGAAAACTGCGTTGTGCAAGCTTGAGGATTTCTGCTTCTTTTTAATCAAATGCCCAAAGCGATTGAAAATCTGGTGGTCGCAAAGCAAAGCGAAAGAATTATCAATAAACCAAAATCCCTCGGAAATATGCCCAACCAAAATTTCCTTGACTGCGCTTCCTCGCGACAAATGAAAAAGCCTGAGTGCCTGCCCCTGCGTAGGAGCCATCAAATAAACATCGCCGCCATACTTCTCAATATCTTTTTCTATGCCGCTGAAGCCGGAGTTGGAACGTGTCTGAGGAGTTGAGAGTTGGGAGTTGGGAGTTGAGAGTGGGGAAAAATCTATAACGGGGTATTTTTTTATTTCTTCGAAAATATCTTGTGGTAAATTATAATAATCATCGGTTACTATAGAATAATCTTTTAAAAAATCAAATGCCGTGCTGTCGCAATCGTCGCTTAAATTCATTGGAAAAATTTCAATGCTCTCCAAACTGTCCAAAGACCTTTGCGTAAAGATGTCAAAAGTTCTTATGGATTCCAAAGTGGTTCCCCAAAATTCCAAGCGAATCGGGCGTTCGCAGAGCAAAGGATTCACATCCACAATGCAGCCTCTTATGGAAAAATCGCCAATGCCCTCCACAACCTGCTGTTCCCTGAATCCCCTTGACATAAAGATTTCTCTCAAATTGTCTTCGTCCATAGATTCACCGGGCTTAAGGCTCAAGGTTTTTTCTTTTAGCGTTTTTGCGGAAGGCAGCCTTGTTTGCAAAGCTTCTAAGCTGGCAATCGCTATCTTGGCTCCTCTCGCGCTACGAACAAAGCGCAGCCTCTCTTCCAGAATTCCGTAAAAAATCCTGGCCTTGCCTTCGTCTTTAGCAACCGGCAAAGAGAGCAAATCAAATTCCTCAATTTGCTCAGACAAGTTTTCAAGCCACAAATCGATTGATTTCTGGTCTTTCGCTATTATTAAAATTGGTTTTGACTTTTTTAAAAACTGCGTAGCCACCCACACAGCTTGCGTTGAAATTCCTAAGTTGCCTAAGTGCGAAACTCCGCTTGAGGGAAAATCCAGCGCTTTAAACCCCTCTATCGATTCTTCCGTTAAAAACTGCGAAAGCGAGCGGAAAACCATATTACTTCGCTAAAATCATCTCTCTGAATTCTCCGAACATATGTGCGGCGTCGTGTGGGCCGGGAGCGGCTTCAGGATGAAATTGGACGGAAAATACTTTTTCGTTTTTCAACCGCATTCCTTCAACGCTTCCGTCATTCAAATTCAAATAGGTGACTTCTGCCTTGCCTTCTATTCCCTGCTGAACAACCGTGTAATTGTGATTTTGAGAAGTGATTCCAACAGCGCGAGTGGCATTGTTCATAATAGGTTGATTGCAGCCGTGATGCCCAAACTTGAGTTTTTGTGTTTTGCCGCCAATTGCGTGAGCTATAATTTGATGCCCCAGGCATATTCCCATAATCGGAATTTTCCCTATTAGCTTTTTGGTATTTTCAATAGCATAGCCAACAGCAGACGGGTCTCCGGGGCCATTGGAAAGGAACACTCCGTCGGGTTTCATAGCGAGAACCTCTTCTGCCGAAGTTTTGGACGGAACAACGGTGACTCGCATTCCGGAGCGGCACAGTCCTCTTAAAATATTTGATTTTATTCCAAAGTCATAAGCTACTACATGAAGGTCGGCAGGCGGCAATTTTTCGCCGTCAAATCCTTCAAAAGCAAATTCGTAGGGCTTTTCGCAGGAAACAATGCTTGCATAATCCTGATTGTCCATTCCGTGCCATGACTTTGCCTTTTCAACCGCAGTGTCTGCGTCTATTTTGCCGCTTGTGCATAAAAAGGCTTTTTGAATGCCGTGCTCTCTCAAAAACAGAGTAAGGGCACGGGTATCTATGCCTGCAATAGCAGGTATGTTGTAGCGAACCAAAGCGTCTTGCAGGGATTCTTTGCTTCTCCAGTTAGACGGCATATTCATCTCTCTGGTTATAAATCCTGCCGCAAAAAACTTCCTGGATTCCATATCGTCCGGATTGGTTCCGTAATTGCCTATTTCCGGCGCAGTCATAACTATAAACTGCCCTGCATACGAAGGGTCGCTCAAAATCTCCTGGTAGCCGCACATTCCGGTATTAAAAACCACCTCTCCGCAGGAATCGACTGGGGCGCCAACCGAATAACCGTAAAAAACATCGCCGCTGGCAAGTGCCAGAAATGCCTTTCTCTCTCTTTGCTCTTTAAAGTCCATGGGGTGGAATATAGAAAATGCCACTGGTGGCCCATTAAATGGTAAATGTAAAATATTCAATAATCCACCGACTCTAGCGTCAGCCCCTGTGCCGGTGCCCATGTCCTTTCCCCAATGAATTCGCCGCTTAAAATTCGAGCCACAGCCCCAGGCTCAAAACGACCCCTGCCAACATCGAATAGCAAACCAACCATGGAACGAACCTGTTTGTGCAAAAAACGATTGCCACGTATATGCCACGTATGTAGTAAGGGCGTATTGCAATACGCCCCTACTACGGACAACCGAAACATTGTTATGTCGCATATCGTGCTTTTGCCGTCGTTTCTGGGAATTGAAAATGCGTTGAAATCATGCCTGCCCAGGAAGGTCTTTGCCTCTTCCTCCATAAGGCCGGCGTTCAGCTTGCAATTGCACTGCCATGCCAGCTCCCTTCCCAGCACCATAGGCTCTGTGCATAGCACGTATTGGTAATACCGCTCTTTTGCGCTGTAACGGGCATGAAAATCGCTTGGGCAGGGTTCCAAGCCTCTTATGCAAACATTTTCGTCACTTATGGCGTTTACGGATTTTTCAAGAGCCTTGCAGTTAAGCTCTGCCCCCTCAAAGTCAAAATGCGCGACTTGACCCCTGGCGTGAACCCCAGCATCCGTTCTACCGGCCCCCACAACGTTGATTTTTTGCCTCAAAACGGTGGAAAAAGCCATTTCCAGCTCATTTTGCACGGTTTTTCCATTCAATTGTGCCTGCCAGCCGGAAAAAGCAGAACCATTGTATTCACAGGCAAATTTATAGCGCATATGAAATAATTTAAAAAAAATGCACAAAAATGCTTTTTTTTTGTTCACTAGCGAAAAAAAAATATATATTGTGTTCAGAAATTGCTATATTCAGGAGGTTGTATATGAAGTACCCTTTGCAATTAGGTCGCCGCTCCAAAGGAAGCGGCAGTGATAATTTTCTTCCTGTTTCTGACCAGGACGACGACTTGGACGAGTACGACGAACTCGGTGAGGAAGAGGAAGATATGATGGAAGAAGAAGAGGCCCTCGACGAGGAGCTGAACTTCGATAAGCCGCATTTTCGCCGTTTAGGGCTGGACTATGAAGAAGAGGAAGAGGAGTGAGGCTTTTTAAGTTTCTTAGCCTAGTGTGGCTGCTTGCGTTTTTTTTGCTTGCGTGCGCTAAAGCACCCAAGGGCGAGGCTGTCGCGGTAAATTACGAAGAGCAGCAGATTGCGCTGGCAAGCCAATTTGAGGCTCCGGAATTCCCGGAGCCTAAGGGAGCGGCTGGCAAAGCTTCGTGGGCTGAGGTCAAAGAAGCCATGCAGTCTTATGAAGAAGACCCTTTAACAGCCATATATCATTTTGATTTGGCTCTGGGCGAGCTCTACTCCGAGCAACGGCAGGATTCACTTGGCTTGCCGGAAGATTCCATGTATTATTCCACGATGCCGCTGCAAATAGTGCTTTATATGGAGAGCTTGTACCCGAGGCTCATGGACTTGACGCATTCAGAGCATGCGCATTCAATGCTAAGGGATTATGAAATTTTTGAATCTTTGGAATCATTTGAGGAAATGCCTCTTGACAGCGCAGAAATAAGGACCATTGAAAGCCATTTTGGCGAAATGGATTTGTCAACTTTTTCACTGCCCATTGAAATAAACGACAGGGTTATGCAGGAAATTCACTTTTTGACCGTTAGCGTGAGAAGCTTTACCAAAGCATCGCTTTCCCGCAAAACAGCAGTGGACAGCATGATTTACGCAAAGCTCAAAGAACGAGGCATGCCGGCGGATTTGATTTATTTGGCGCTTGCGGAGAGCGGTTTTAAGTTCAATGCCTACAGCAAGGCAAAAGCCGCAGGCTTGTGGCAATTTATACCGGCAACCGGCAAGCGTTATGGGCTGCCTTCGGATTTTTGGCTGGATATGCGCTACAATCCCGAGTCTGCAACCGATGCAGCACTAAGCTATCTCTCTGACTTGCATAAGGAATTCAATGATTGGTACCTGGCAATGGCGGCTTATAATTGCGGAGAGGGCAGAATTAGAAGGCTGGTCAGGGAAAAACGTGCTGAAGATCCTTCGGCAAAAGTGTCTTACTGGGATTTGGAATTGCCAAAAGAAACCATGCATTATGTGCCGAGAATAATAGCCGCTGCGATTATAGGGCACTATCCCGAACATTATTCAATTGAGATTGAGCCGCAGAGCCGTGCTCCTTATGATACGGTTACAGTTCAAGACTGCATTCCTCTGGACAAGGTTGGCGGCGCGGTTGGCACAAGCGCAAATGCCATACGCGATTTGAATCCTGAGCTTGTTCGCTGGTGCACGCCGCCGAATCTCAAAAAATATACGATGAAGGTTCCGCAAGGAACCAGAGAAAAATTTTTGCAAGCTTATGCAAAAATGGATAAAACCCAGCTTGTGCGCTGGCAGCAATATAAAGTTCAAAAAGGCGATAACCTCGGTTCCATATCAAGGCTTTTCGGCATAAAGGTTGCAGACATTCAAGCGGCGAATAATTTGAAAAACACAAAGCTGAAAAACGGGCAGGTTTTAATTATTCCCATGCCTGCAGGCTCAAAGCTCTCTTCAAAGAGCGAAGCGATAGTGACAAAAAAAGATAGCAAAGCCGTTAGCAGCAACAACGATAACATCGGCAACAATGTTAAAACTTATGTTGTTCGCAAAGGCGATAACCTTGGGTCTATTTCGAGGCGGTATGGGGTATCTTCGCAAAGCTTGATTGCTTGGAATAATTTGGATGGCAACAAAATTTCGATAGGCCAAAAGCTATACCTGCAAGAACCCTCCAAAAAAGATGTGAAAAAGAAGGAAGAAACTTTTGCTCAAAATAATCGCGGAACAAATTACGAAATAAAATCCGGCGATAATTTATGGGACATAGCCCGTAATCACAATGTGACCGTTCAGCAGCTTTTGGACTGGAACCCGGGACTTGACAAAAAAATATATCCCGGCATGAAAATCAAAGTGGGCGAATAACTAAATATAAATCAGTCTGTTTAGTTTTGCGCGATATTCCCATGTAAGTTCGTGCTTTGGGCCAAGTACGGAAAACAAAGTTACCATGCCTTTTTTCGCTTTACCCTCGCCGTCTTGCTTGCCTTCGATAATCTCCAAAAAGCAGTCAAGAGCTTCTTTGTATTTGTTTTGGCTAGCCAGCTTGTATGCCTTGTTGTAAGGTGGAGCGGCATCTTCGTAAAATTCCATGAGTTCCAAAAGTGATTTTGCCTCTGCGTAAAAATCATCAGTTTCCTTTATGCTTTGCAAAATGGATTTTGCGTCTTCTCTTTTGCCGCTCATGGTTTTGGCTTTAGCAAGCAGGTAGCAAACCTTTTTGTTGCCGGGATTTTTTTCAAATAATTTTTGCAATGTTTTCAAAGCTGCGTTTGTTTGCCCTAAATTCAAAGCGTCTTCCGCATTTAAAAGCAGAGCGTCTTCTTCGGACAAAAAGAATGGCTGCAATTGTTTTTTGAGTTCGCTCTCCGGCAGATTGCCGTCTGCGCCGCCCACAAGCTGCTTGTCTTTGAAAATGCGGATGTCGCTTAAAGAGCTTATGCGCAAATAGCCTGCAAGCTGCTGGTTGTTGGGATCTTCGGGGTCTAGCTTTGCCACGGAGAATTTAAGCTCATCGGAGAGCTTTTCCAGCGCAGGGGAAACTTCAAACGCCACAGCAATGGCTTTTTCTTCCGAGCCGTTTATTGCAACCTGCTCAAAATTCTCAATGTTTGTTTGGATAACGGACATGGAAATGCAATGTAGAAAATTCTATGTTTAACTTATGCTTTCTATTACCGCAGTTGCTTTGAGGCTTGGGCTTAACGTTGTTAAGGGGAGGTTTCGTTGCATTTTTCCGGAGCGGCACGCTCACGGGGATAGAACGCCCTCTGTTAGCATAAATGAGGAGAAGGGATTTTTTAAATGCTTTGTGTGCGACAATGTTAAAGGCGATGTTGTTAGCCTTGTGCAGCTTGTGCTGGGAAAAACACGGCAAGAAACGGCAAAATGGCTTAATAGCGACACCCCGTCAATAGTCAGAGATTCCCAGAAATTCTTTTTGAAAAAAAGAACGAAAGGTGAAGATAAGCCTAAGTTTTTCAAGGAAAAGATGATATTCGATTTTTTGAAGCTGCTTTCGCCAATACAGCCATACAGCGCAACAGGCTGGTGGCTTGCCGGCAGGGGCATTTACAAACCCACTTGGGATAAAATGCTTTTGCGGTGCATAGACGATTACAGCCTTGTGAGCCGCAAGCTGCTTGAAAAATATTCCTTGGACGATTTGCAGATTGGCGGCTTGTTCAACAGCTACGGAAAATTGCGCTACGGAAGGCGGCCGTTGATAATTCCGTACATAGACGAAAAGAATCGCCCGTTTTACTTTCAGGCGAGAGCGATTGATAAAGACATAAAGCCAAAAGAATTGAATTTTCAGGGCACAATTCCGTTTCCATTTAACAAAGCCGCTTTGGATGGAGAGCACGGAATAGTTTATTTGTGCGAAGGCGCAATAGACGCATTGACTCTTTTGGAACGGGGATTCAACGCCGTTGGCATTCCCGGCGTGAATACCTTTAAGCCCGAATGGGTAAGTCTTTTTAAAAATAAAAAAGTGATACTCTGCCTGGACAACGATGAAGCCGGAAGAGCAGGCGAGGCCCGTATTTCTGCTTTGCTAAAAGGAGCTGGGTTGGAAACACGCTCTTTCAGGCTTTTGCCTGAGGGAGAGGATATAAATTCGTGGTTTGTGGAATGATAGGCTGCCGCTCACAACCTGAATGACCTCAGCAACATAGCAAGGCCAATCGTGCCGTAAATTATGTGCCCAATCCATGCGCCAAGCCACGGCTCCAAGATACCGTTCTCGCCCATCTGCACCCCAACCCTTATAACTATGTAGTAACTGAATGTCAAAATTATGCCTATGCCAAACTGGTGGCTAAGCGAACCGCCGCGCCTGTATTTATGGGAAAGAGAAAGCGCTATTATCAAAGTCACCAAAGCAGTCACCGGACCTGAATATTTGAAATGCAACTGGGTTTGCATTTTATCAGTGTCTTCGCCGCTTCTTCGCAAAATTTCAATGCGGCGGCTAATCTGCTTCGTGTTCATCTCCTCGTGGCTTTGCCTCTCGTTTATTATGTCTTCCGGCAAAACGCTTGTTTGCTTGCCTATATTCATTTTTTTGAACTCATAGGCGTTTAACCCTCCGTCAGGAGTAAAGAACCTGGCCCAGCCGTTGAACAAAACCCACGAAGAATCGCCCCACTCTATGCTTTTTGCGTCATAACGGGCAATGGGCTTGCCGTTGTTCTGCAAAACCAGAGAAACCCTATCCCCCTTTTTTGAAATACCGTTGTAATACTTAAAATACCAATCGGAATGGTCTGAGCCTATGAACACAAACTGATGCTTTTCCTTGATTCTCGGATTCTTTCTCTGCTCAATTCTGGTTTCCGTAATCTCCAAGCGGCGGTAATTTGCATCTGGCAAAAGCTCTTCCCCAATAACAAAAAGAATTGCCGTTGCTACGATGCCGCTCACAAGAACAGGCAAAAGAATTCTAAAAGGCCCTTTGCCCGCTCCGTGCATCGCGGAAATTTCCAAATGCCTCGCCATTGCGCCAACGCTGGCTATGGCGGTTAGCATTATTGCAACAGGAGAAACCAAATATACTATGTATGGCAAAAAATTCAAATAATATTCCGCCACCTGCCCCATTTCCCTGGAAAGCCACATTTTTATGTTGCCAACAAAATCTATTATTATAAAAACCAAAACGCTGCCAACCAAAATCAAGGTAAAAGATTTCAAAAAATTTCCAAGAAGATAAAGGGAAAATTTCATCGCCTTGCAACCCGCCATGTTAAAAATAAACCGATTGTACCGATTAACGCATTGCAAGCCCACATAGCAAGTTCCGGCGAAATTATCAAGCGGGTAGCCAAGTTTTCGCCGCCAATCAAGCACACCCAGTAAACAGTGAAAAAGCCAAGGCTGTAAACAGTGCCGGGGCCAATGCCGCCACGCCTCGCTATTATGCCAAGCGGCGCGCCTATAAGGGCAAATATAATGCAGGCGACGGCTGTGCTTATTTTCTTGTGAATTTCAACCTTGAATTGAGCTATCTGCCTTAAAAAGGCTTCTCGCCTCGCTTCCATCCGGCTTATTGTCGTTAAAATTTCCTCTTCCTCTTTTTTTATATTTTTCGCGATTCTGCTATGTTTTTGCGCATTTGGCTTAATTTCCTTGTCTCTTAGCTCCTCAGGCAAAATGGCATCGCTTTTAAGAATCGCGACCAAGCCGTTTGCGTGTTTCCAAATTTGCTCTTCAAATTCTTCCACAAGCTTTTGCGAATTGCTGCGAGCCTCTTCCAACGCTTTTACCATATCTTCTATAGGCATTTCACGGCTGCCTCGATTTTTTGCGTCTGTGCGCTCAAAGCGAGCATCGACGTTTTGCACGGCAAAATCCTGGTTTGCAAAGCGAATTCTAAAATATCGCTCCGGGTCCTTTGGGTCAACAAAGTGGTTTTCGCCGTTTTTCAGGTGGAGCATCAAGGTTGCGCCCATATCCACATATTCCATGGATGCGCTGTCTGCGGTAATGACTCTGGGGTAATTGCCGCCTATTTCAAAAATTCTTATGCCGTAAAGCGTGGCAGTCTGGTTGTCTATTCTGGAAACCCAAAGCTGAATGCCCGGAAACTGGTTTATCAGCTTGCTTTCGTCTATCAAGGCGTGCGGCCTTTTGCGGCTTATGGATTGCATTAGCATTGCGCTGCGGTAATTTGCCTCCGGCAAAAGCCAACTGTTGAAAACCATCAAAAGCACCATAAGCAGCGCCGAAAATATGATAACAGGCCTCATAAGCGAGAGCGGCGAAATGCCTGCGGCTTGCATGGCTGTTATTTCCCTGTCTGCGGAAAGCCTCCCAAAAGTCATAAGCGTGGCAGCCA
>JGI24696J40584_12961475_pt1 | contig 17392 bp, 1 predicted proteins | sample TergutCo191P4_FD_40584 | JGI IMG/M metagenome (IMG submission 40584)
GATGTCATGAAGCTGGCCTGTCCCTTCTCCTTGCCTTCCCATCCGAGCAGGGTGTATCCGCCGGTGAAGGTGGCAGGAGCGGTGGCGGTGAAGTTAGTTCCCAGCGTGACCGCGAAGACCCTTGCGTTCCCGTCGGTGACGAAGGAGACTGCTCCTCCCTGCGTCAGAGTGAATCCGGGAGCTATGGTGTTCGGGTTGGGCGCGAGCGTCACCAGAGCATCTGTGCTCGTATTGTAGTAAAGCGCCGTATATGATGCATCAGCAGTCACTCCGCCACTTATGCTTCTCGTCTGGACGTCCTTTTCACATCCTTCCCATCCTATGAAAGTAAGGGCTCCGGATGTCGCAGGTGCCCACAATGTGAAGGGCGCGCCTGAGCTGACGGTGAACTTATTGGTAGAACCGACCGGGACCCATACATCCGTAATAGTGGAGTACTTAAACCCGGTCACACCGTTAGGTATGCTTTTTATTGTTATTATCGGAGAACCGTCTTCCACAAAGACCGTGGTGTACTTCTTGTCATCGGTATTGGTTGAAGGTATCGTGAAGTCTACTGTTGTGTATACCTCGGAACCGACAGCTCCGCCGACCGTGCCTCCGTACCAATACTGGAACGTCTTACCCGCCAGCGACGGTGTCAACAACTCCACATCGACGGAGAAGGTCTTGGGTATGTTCATGGGCTTGCCCGCTGCAAAGTACTCAAATGTTTTTCCGTCATATGTGACCTCGGCAACAGCCCCAGTTTCCATCTTAAGCGTGAGCTCCCAAGTGTTACCTTTAGAGTCGAACGTCACTGTCTGGTTGCGGGCGGAGTTATCAGGGCTTGAGATGGTTATGCTCTCCTCCACAGAGTAATACTCCTCGCCTGTCCACGAGACGAAGACCCCGCCAGTTTTTTCCACATACGTAAGGACTATGCTCATCCCGAACGGTATGACGATGTGTTCCTCGTGTTCCGTAAACGTGCCTGTATCATAGACAGTTGAGCCGTCCATTATCTTATAGTCAACCTCACCATAATTTTCGCCGTCAATGGTAAGATTCAGATAATAGCCGTACGCAAACAATGCCAAAATGCTATGGTTATCATTGATGTTGGTTATTGTATAGGATGTCATTCCGGGGGTGTATTTGGAAACGCCGTTGTCGAACAGGTCAACAAGTGCATAGCCGTCCCTAGGTGTGATTGTGAACAACCAATTCGTTCCGGGCTCTGCGGTCAATAACCCTCCTGGATAGACGAATCCTCCTGTGCCCGGTCCCTCTTTTGTCATGTCCACATTGACGTTTATCCAATACAGCGGATTGACGACCGTTGCCGTTGCGGATTGGGTGAATACCAATATCCCGCTGCCCGACAGGACACCGCATCTGTACATGTTCCCGCTGTCTGATAGCTCCAGCTCGGGTGTGTAATAGTCTCTTGCATTAGCACCCGGTATGTTGGTCCATATTACTCCTCCGTCTGTGCTTATCTGCCATTGGTATGCGGGGACGACCTGACTTGCGGTCTTTTCTATATCAACCGAGAACACCGCTTTGGAGCCTTCCTCTACAGTAATGTCCGCAGGGTGCGTCCTTATCTCTACAGTGTCTCCAAATTTTTGAAGGATCGGATATCCTTTGTTCACAAAGAGATCCATTGTCCACACTGTGCTGAAGTCAAAGTCGGGCAGGAAGGAAGATTGCTCTCTGAAGTACAATTCTTCTATAGGGTTCGCACCACCTGCGCCTCCGTGGTCGTACACTCCGCTGCCGAGGAGGTAGTATGAAGTTGTGACAGTAGCGCCTGCCACTCCCAGCATCGCCTGGCCCAGACTGCCGTCGCTGTTGAGGACCATGCCGGCGTTGTAACATTGGATGATTTTTCCGGAAGACAACGAACTGGCTATTCCTGCCGCTGTGTTATCATCGAGCGACACCACATCTCCAACGTTGTAAGAGTACCTTATTGTGCCGCCGCCGTTCAACCCTGCTATTCCGCCGATGTTTTTTGAGCCATATATGTTTCCGGCGTTGTAGGAGTATTCGATTGTAATCTGTCCTCCCCCGAGTATTCCTCCAATGGCATTGCCTGATTGTGTTCCGTTGCCGGATATTTCCCCTGCGTTATAACATTGGCTGACAGTGACCGAAAGTGTGCCGAATCCGATTATTCCGCCAACAGAAGAGGCTAATCCGTTACCGTTCACATCTCCTATGTTGTAGCAATTGGTGACTGTGGGACTCATTTGGTAGTTACACCCGATGATTCCTCCCACTGCTGCTTTTCCAGATACCGCTCCCGTATTATAGCTGCCCAAAAGAACAGATGGAGATGTGGTCATGCCCATACATCCCACTATCCCGCCAACCCCGTTGATGGCATTTTCTGTGCCTCTGCCATATACATTTCCGGTGTTGTAGGAATAGGATATTTCTGCCTTTCCATTGGATTTTCCGAGTATTCCGCCTGCAGTGTTAAAACCGATGACCGTGCCCGTGTTGTAACATTCGATCAGGGAGGCTGTTACAGAAGAGTCGACGCTTCCGAGTATTCCGCCCGCGTCATTGTCGTAGGACGTTATGTTTCCGGTATTGTAGCATCTGATATATTGCGCGTTGTTGGACGATCCCGCTATTCCGCCTGCCACCACTTTACCGTTCACGCTGACCGTGCCTGTGTTGCTGCAGTCCCTGGTCGGTCCATTCCTCGACCCGACGATACCGCCTGCATACATAGGGAAATCTGCTGTTGAATATACTGCAACCGTTCCTGTATTATGCACATTGTTGAGTTGTGCTGTCGCGCCGCTTGACCCTGCAATTGGCCCTACAAATCCGATGCCGCTTGTGAAGACAGTTACGGATCCCTGTAAGAGAGATAGATTCTGTACTTCTCCCATGATCTGCCCGAACATACCGATATTGCAGGCAACAGTGCCTCTGAACGCCGTCTCCATTCCTATTATGGCATATCCCTCACCATCATAAATGCCCGTGAAAGGCACAGTGGCTCCTGTTGAACGGTCGAACCCGATTGGGTCGAAGTTGCCGAGAGGGTAGCTTGTCTTTGTCGCACCGTTGTCTGGATCTACTTCCATCGAAAAGGCAAAAGTATCGCCGTTAGTGCATGTGCCAGCAATTATAAATGTAAGCGGCATGTTAGCACTTAGGCCCCCCATACAATTGCTCAGATTGATTGCGATCGGTGATGAAAGGTTGGTCGTCGTCCCCGTTGCAGCTCCGCATGCGTAGTATGCGCTGGCCACTGAACGTCCGTTGAGATCGACGTTAAAGTATAGATCCGGTAATGACAGCCAGTAGGAAACTGTCATCTCCCAGTTCCTGTTTGTACCAAAATGTGTACCAAGGTATGTCTTGCTGTCAGGACTGTTGAAATCTATGTCAGCAGTCTGAATGTAAGTATCGCTGAGGCCCCAGCTGCCGGTCCCGATCTTCATAAGGTCCTCGACAGAGGACACATAGTGGATCGTGCCTGTATCTGCGATGGACATACATGCTGTGTCTGTCGTTATGGTCATGATGCCGTTAGATACTATGCACCTGAAGCTGTCTCCGTCGTTGAAGGCGTCTGATGCCACGATCAGCATTTCTTTGCTGCGTCCCACGCATATATCGCCTTCGTCCGAAGCTGTGAAGGGTGTCCATACAGATCCGTCGTAATATTGCCATTCATAAGAAAGGTTCCCGATTAACGATACTGCAGTTACAGTGAACACTGCGTTGGCCCTGTCATTAACATATTGATCTGCCGGCTGTTCCGTGATGTACAATACAGCATCCCACACGGAGTGGAAAATCAGATCGTCCGCTCCCATGGGTATTGTGAATGGATCTCCTGTAGCATACTGTGCGCCGGATACCGCATTGTTAGGCCACCAGCCCTGGAAGACAAAATAATCAGATGAATCCCACACATCAGCCATGCTTGACGGTTTGGAAATAATAGGCGGGCCATTCTGTGTCCATGGATCGCCGGAACCGCTGTCTTTGGCATATCCAACGGCTATCTCATATCCCTCTCCGAACATACGTTCAACGTGCCTTGCAACGGGGATACTCGGATCCTGCGTGTAAGTATAATCATCTCTGTATTGGACATTGACTATCTTGGCATCCTCTGCCGTTATGACCAGCCTGCCCGAAATAGGAGTATTGAATTCTATGTTGCCGTATAGTGTGGCGACCTGAGTTGTTCCGGCCGCCAAGACAAGATGGGTCTCAGATGCGAAATAACGGTACTGGCCGTTCAGGCTCGTCACCGATTTCGCGGCCGCATCGTTGTTATAGTTGATATTATGCCTTTCCACATAGGTCAGATTCCATGGAGCGACAACTTCGTCCAGATTAGCTGTCTTTGCTCTGATTGACTGTTTTAACAAAGTCGTATCGTCTATGTGCACGATGTCGTCTTCGTACCTCAGTTTCTCTCCCAGCCTGTAAACGACACGATAGAACGTTGTTCCTGTGTCCGTCTGTGTAACGGTGCCGCCGCCATAGCCTGAGAATGTCTTCACCAATCCGTTCGAGGTGTATTCGAGAGATATTTCATTTTGGTCGCTTGAGCTTCCCGTGGGAAGATACAGATTATAGTAAGGATAATCGACACTCGGCGTGTCCAGATCTATGTGCCTTCCCTGAACATGGAAATTCACATATCTCTTAGTATCGTTGTACTCTGCATACTCGAATCCCGCTTTACGGACGAACAGCGACTGAGGGTCGTCTGAGCCCAGATTAACGACATACCGCATGAGTTGGTTTCCCTCAGAGTCATATACGGGCACACCTCCTGATGTCAGGTCTAGGTTATCAGATGCCCTTATGGATCCGCCGTTGATGATAGGAGATTTTCCGAAATCTCCGGGATCTCCTGAATATGTATTAGTGCCGGTCTGTATCCTTGCCCCTATTGGGACTTTCAAAGGCGTAGTTCCATGCATTCTGGAAATATTGATGACGCCTCCATCGATCTGAACTGATGAATCTGGATGAGGGATCAAATTGCTTCCGATGGCGGCTCCAGCTTTGTAGGATGCTGTGCCGCTTGTGATGTACACTTTCACATTTATATTCCCGCCCGTTATCATTACAACAGAGGGCTTAGTTTCCTCAGCACCTCCGCCGATGCCTGAGCCTTGAACTACAGCCGCTCCGGCTGATCCGGAGTTATATAAATTTGTCGTCGACCTTCTATCCACAAGCACATATCCGCCAGATATTCTCACATCTGCGCCTCCGCCTGGTACGCCAGACTCGGAACCTGCGCCTCCGCCGATGCCGGCTCCCGTGAGGGTCCCATAACGATCCGAAGTATTGGACTGATATATTTCGATGCGACCTCCGCTTATCGTTATGTAGTTCTCGCCGCCAGTTGCATTAAATTCTATGGCTTGACCCGGTTTTGAATAGCTACCGCCTTGTGATGATGCCGCCCCTATCCCTGAACCAGACACGGCACCTCCCGTCTGTGTGATCTTGATGTTTCCGCCAGAGATGTTTATCGTTCCGCTGTCTCCTGCTCTGGCATTCATGCAAGCTGCTCCTCCTATTGCGGAGCTGCGTATTCCGTAAGTGTTATTGTTGCAAAATTGCGTTATATCAAGCGACCCGCCCGTTATTGTGATCACGCCTCCGTGCCCGGCCCTGCTTGTGTTTTGATTGGCGCTACTGGTGCTATACATCCCCCCTCCTCCAATAGCTGGGGCGGAAATGGATTCGGCAGTCGCCTCCTGATATGTTTTTACGGAGCCTCCATGCATCTCGAACAGCCCGCCGTCTCCGCCGCCGTTGCTGGTTCCATCAGTAGCCCCGCCGCCTCCAATGACAGCACCACGTAATCTATCGGACAAATATTCAATATTCAGCATTCCTGACTCTATTTGTATGTGTCCAGCGGTTTCTCCGAAGTTCCCAGCGGCGTATGTGTTGCCGTTGCCCCCTATCACGCTGCCTACGGACGGATTCGGGGTGCTGTAACCAGCAGACCCTGCTTTCTTTATTGTAAGATTTCCATTGTTTTGTCCGGTTATTATGAGATCCGATCGCATACCTCCGACATCAGCCACTCTTATAGTCGCATAGGCACAGTTTGAGCCCCCGTCATGTAATATTGTGTTATTGCCAACCAGCTGCAGGATTACTTTGGCTCCGGGACGGACATCAACTACGCTACTTGTGTCTGATGCAGTTGTGGCCACCGAAATGTTATCAAATACAACATACAGGCGATTGTCGTCAGGGAAGGGGACGTTGTTCGTTAACGAGAATATTATCGTCCCATATCTGAGTCCGTTGCCTGAAAAGTGGACAATATTATTCCCTACACCCAGGCTTGTCCATGCTCCGGTGCCGAGACGCCATTTATATGCGCCCATGCCTGCATCCCATGTTATTTCTCTGTTTGCATCCCTGTTAGGGTCGCTGGTGCCGCTACCAAGCGAGATTTTTGATATGCTTGGTATCACTTGCCACTGAGCGTAAAGTGTTGTATCATTATCTCCGTAGAAGAATCTGTCTTCATAGGGAGTTGTAAAATCATATTCGACCGGACCGGAAGGAGACGAGCTCCATCCTATGAACACGTGGTCCGCCCAAGTAGGCAAAGGATCAAAAAGCACCTCGGAAGCATCCAACCCTTTTTCGAATTTTTTTGTGGCCGGAACAGACCCTGTTCCTCCGTTCGCGTTATAGGACACCTCTACTAGAGGTGCCCCGTCGCTGTGTTCTGTATTAAACTGTATTGCAGTGAACGGCACTGCAATCATTATTAAAACTACCGCTACTACAACAAGCGCGGAGACCCGTCCGCTAGCACCCATGTTAAGCCTCATCTGATTTCCCCCTAGCCCCCCTTTGCCTGGCATTCTCTCCAGACCTATTGTTATGGGCATCTCTGTACGTAGTATAAAAATATGGATAAGTATAAATATATAGAGAATTTCCAATATATATAGTAACACTATATAGTTAAGGAGAAATATATTGATTGAGAGAGACATTTGCAGAGGAAAGAGAATGCCTTTTCGGGACACAAAAAAGAGCAGCAAGAGGGAGAAAAAGTGCAACGATGCATCTTCTTTTTTGATAAATTCTGTTCATTGTTTTCAGTGTGTTTTGACTCAACCGGCGTCGGTAGGATATAACCGTGCAGATGGGTTTTGTTCATAATATGTCGGCAGTGCGGTCAGTGTGTTTACAAGACATTTGGGTCAGAATTCGTGAATAGATGCGGATCCTTGATGATAGCTTTTTACGATCGAATATGCCGCGGAATTCACGTTAGGCATACAGGTTCAAGCCAAATACGATCGATCATTGACAGCAGGCGTACGTAGGAACGAACCTCGCGCTTTTATTAGTATTAGCAAAATAAAAACAAAGAAAAAGACAGTATGATGCCGCTCCGATATCTAAGTTGCTCTAAAGCTCTTTTCAATGTATTCTTTCTTAAATGCTTTTGTCCTCATAAGTAAAGTATTTGAACTTGTAAAGTGGGCGATTTGCTTAACTTTATATAGTTGACTCCGATTTGTATAAATATATAACACTACATTCTTTATAGAGTACTAGAAAACCATAAACATGGTCTGCCAAACATACTGAGACATTTGCGGGGGAGAGATAATGCCTCTATGAGAAACAGAATAGGAAGAAGCAGTGAGGAAAAGAAAGAGGAGTGCGGCGAGGCATCTTTCTTTAGTAAAGATGCATTCTTTGTTTTCAGTGCACTTAGTCTCAGCCGATATCAGACCGGTACGGTCGCACGGATAAGTTTTATTCAAAGATCATTGGCAGGGCCGCACGACATATTCCGTAAGGCATCTGAGCCATAGTCCATGAAGAGGCGTGAGTCCTCATGCCGCGGAATTCTCACGACCAAATGTCATGCCGCGCACGTTGCTTGCGGCTTTCACCAGGAACCTTTTTCAGAAAAATAATGCGCAAAAGGAGTGTGAACAAAAATGATACAAGCCAATAACAGACCAAAGAGCAAGATTGCGGGAAAGCGCCCGACCGCCGTGTATGCAGTGGTTGCGCTGGCAATATTATTGTCGGCAGCGGCCGCTGTTCAGCTCTTTCCGGGAGGAACAGAGGATTCGGAAGCAGCAGACCATGTTGTCAACCTCTCCGGCCCCTCTAGCGTCCCTGGAGTCGACTGGAACGGAACAAATACCCTGACCTTCAATGCTGCGGCTAACGGCTATACTTACATGCTGACAGGCGTGCGGAGTTCAACCATTAACATCGTTTTCCAGACAGATGCAATCACGACCGTAACTTTGAATAATGTTACCATGACCGGGAGGATAACACTGCAAGGCAATGCGGATGTGACGCTGTTGCTTGAAGGTACAAATAAGATCACAGGGAGCATAATCATACCTTCAACAGCAACTGCAACAGCTGCGATAACGATAGACAGTGCAAACGACCCCGGAAGCAGCGACGGTTCGCTGACGGTGATCCCGAATGGTTCATCCAGCGACCACATCGCAGGCATCGGCGGCCAAGGCGACGGTTCCGCCGCATCCGCTCCCAATAGGAATGCTGGAACAATAACGATTAACGGCGGTACCGTGACCGCAACAGGCAGCTATTACGGCGCAGGTATCGGGGGCGGCCGCAACGGCGCAGGCGGAAACATCATCATCAATGGGGGTACCGTGACCGCAAAAGGCGGTAACAATAGTGCAGGCATCGGGGGCGGTGCCTCAGGAGCAGGCGGAAACATTACCATAAACAGTGGCACTGTGGTCGCAACAGGCGGCGGCAATTCGACTAACGGGGCTGCGGGCATAGGCGGCGGTGACTTCGGTGTGGGTGGCACAGTTACCATCAATGGCGGCACCGTGACTGCGACCGGCAGCAACAACGCCGCAGGCATAGGCGGCGGCTACAACGCCGCAGGCGGTATAATCACCATCACAGATGGCACCGTGGTAGCAACAGGCGGAAGCGGTTCCAACAGCGGAGGCGCAGGCATAGGCGGCGGCAGCAACAGAGACGGCAACACCACAACCGTCACAGGCGGCACCGTTACCGCGATCGGCGGTATGCATAGCGCAGGCATCGGGGGCGGCATCAACGGTGCAGGCGGCACTGTTAACATCAATAGTGGCACTGTGACCGCAACAGGCGGCGGCAACGCCGCAGGCATCGGGGGCGGCGCAGGCACCGCAGGCGGTACAACCACCATCACCGGCGGCACCGTTACAGCGACCGGCGGCAATGGCTACTATGGGGGCGCAGGCATCGGCGGCGGGGGCCAAAACGGTGCAGGTGGCACAATCTCTATCACCGGCGGCACCGTTACAGCGATCGGCGGTACACTCGGCGCAGGAATAGGCGGCGCCAATGACAGCAGAGGTGCAACTCTGACAATCGGCAGCGGCGCGGAAATAAAAGCATATTCAAAAGCATCCCTGCCTGCGATATATGCTGCAAGCGTCACGGCCGCAAGCACCGGATACTACGTGAACGCATATTTCTCATCCCCAATATCAACAACAAAAACTACTACCATGGTCATCTTCGCAAAGGACGGCCCGCCTGCGTCGGTAGGCACTCTTTCGCTGCCTGCTGCTTACAAATGCTTCGCAACCCACATCCCGGGGTCTGTTTATCCGGAAGACTTTAACATATACATAGTGGAAACGGGCGGATTGAGACAGGTCCTGCGTAATGATAACAGCAGCCCCGATATATCTTCTGGAAGATCCACCGGTACCACATCCCTGCTCGTAAAATCGGTTAGTATCGTCAGCAGTGCAATGCAGGAGAAATTTGTAGACAGGAACAACCCGTCTGCCCCATTACAAAGTGATACATTCACATATATGGGTCCCTCCGGCGGAATGTACAGCATGACCTTCCCTTACTTCTCTGGCTATGTTCCCATCGGCTACAAGCTTGATTCCGCGCCCACAGGTCCGACGGACTATCTGCCGGGCGATCCCGCCGGCATCACCGTGCATGAGAACAGCACCGGAATCATTTACCTAGTATACACTGAATTGGTTTGGAGAGATATCGACCTTGCCAACTCCGACGGCTCGCTGATGAATACAGGCTGGTCGAGCTATTATACATGCAGCGGAGGCACTTTGACGATCCTGAAAGATCCGCCAGAGATAGGCGAGAGATACAGGATCCATCAGACAGGCCCCCACTCCGTTACGAACATTTTCGTGAATGCAGGAGTGACCCTGCCAATAGCCCTAGCTAACATCGATATTACAGGGCAGATAAAACTGAACAACAATGCTGATGTTGTGCTGCTGCTGGAAGGAGATGTAATTGTCACAGGGAACATAATCGTGCCTTCAACAGCAGCTGTAACGATTGACAGCGCAAGCTACCCCGGAAGCAGCGAGGGGTCGCTGACAGTGACACCTAACGGCGTATCCAGCAACGGTTTGGCAGGTATAGGCGGCGCAGGTACCGTGACTATCAACGGAGGCATCGTGACCGCAGTCGGCGGCATAGGTGCAGCAGGCATCGGCGGCATCGGCGCTAACGTCTCCATCGGCAGCGGTGCGGAAATAAAAGCATATTCAGATGGAACTGTGCCAGCCATCTATTCCTCAAGCATAGCCGGCACAGGCTACTATGTGAATGCCGTCCTGACGAATACTATTTCTGAGGCCCTGCTTGTCTATGCCTCGGATGATGCATACAATCCGCTGGCCGCATTGGAACTTCCCGCAGGATACAAAGGTTTTGCTTTCCAGATCTCCGGTTCCGCTTCGTGGAGCAATTATAACATATATTCTGAGACAGCGGGGCAGGGCGTTCTGCGTGTCCACGACAGCAGCGCACTCATATATTCCGTGAACTCGCTGAATGGATATGACATCCATGCTGGCACATATGGAGCTCTGCCTGTAAAGCTGGGGGCCCTGGTGGAAATCACTCTTGAAGCTGCAGTATCGAACGGAACTTTGCCCACGGATGTGACCTTCACATATACGGACGGCGGCACACCCCAAAAGTACACAGCACCGTTCTATGTTGCAGAGACAAGTTTCCTAACAGTTACGGTCTCTGTCCCCGCTGGATACGAGTTTCTTAGATGGCATGATTCGAGCAACATCATCGGAGCATCCGCAATGGCCCAGACCATCGATGTAACTGCATATTCTTTAGCCGGTTCGGCAACGATCACCGTCGCCTTTGCGGTCTCCGGTAACAGGATTACAGTTACTCTGGATTCGGATCCTGACGGTGCATTGCTGGAGTATGCCATCGGCACCTTTAACCCGCAGACCTATACGGGACCGTTCTGGATGGATAGGTCTGAGATTCTGATGGTCGGGGCCGAGACAACGCATACTTTCCCAAGCGACGTCTTCTCGAGATCCTTCTTGAGATGGGAGAGCAGCAGCGGTATGATCTGGAACACAGCAACGATATCCAATATGACAATGCCATTATCTCCGGCTGTCACCGTAGGATACACAGCCGTCTACCCGGATCCGGGTGACATATTGGTAATTGACCTTACGCAAACTGGAGGGGCATCGGCCGCTCTGACATATACTGTGAATTCAGTTCCCTTCACATATACGGGCATACCTTTTACTATTCTCAAAACAGATAACTTCGCGATAACTGCATCCAACTATGGAACGCATCAGTTCATGAGATGGTATGATTCCGACGGCCATATAGTATCGAACACCGCCACGACCGGGTCACTGAATCTGTCAGGCTATGGAACGAGTATTACATTTGTTGCGTACTTCGTAGATCCTGCATCGACGGCGACCCTGACGCTGAGTTCCTACCCGGCACTGTCGGGCGCATTCCAATACAGGCTGTACGGAACCCTATCATGGATAGGCTATGGCGGCCCTGTGACCTTGAACGCAGGAGACAGAGTGGAGATACACGCGACGGCCATACCTGGATACAGTTTCAGGTTCTGGGGAGATGACACAGCGGAGCTCGACATACGGACTGTCCTGGTGAATACAAACACCACACTCACTGCATTCTTTTTGTCGGACAACTCTGCAGACAGAGTTGAAATAACCATTACTCCCAGTCCTGCTGGCACAGGAACGTTCTATTGGCAGCTGCCGGGCATGACCATGCCTATGGTGTGTACGGCGCCCTTCGAGATCAACAAGACCGATAACCTTACCATAATAGTGGCAGCGGAAGCAGGGTACATCTTCAGAATGTGGGATGACTCATCCTTGTTGGCGACACGGCATGTGGGAACACACACCGACGACACAGAATATATCGCATTCTTCCTCTCTGACAATCCTGCAAATCGGGTAACTCTTACCCTGAACTCATACCCCGCATCGGCGGGGACGTTCCAATACAGATTTGACATCAACGCTTCGTGGATAGGCTACAGCGACCCGGTGATCATGAACATAGGCGACATTGTCTACGTACGTGTGATGGGAGTATCGGGTTACAGCTTCAGATTCTGGGATGATCCGGCAGAGACCAATACAGAGAGAACATATATCGTGAGCGTAAACACCAAACTCACTGCATTCTTTTTGTCGGACAACTCTGCAGGCAGAGTTGAAATAACCCTTACTCCCAGCCCCGCCGGCATGGGAACGCTCTCCTGGCAGCTGCCGGGTATGACAGTGCCTATGGTGTGTACGGCGCCCTTCGAGGTCAACAAGACCGATAACCTTACCATAATAGCGGCAGCGGAACCAGGGTACATCTTCAGAATGTGGGATGATTCTTCTATGTTGGCAGCGCGGCATGTGGGAACACACACCGACGACACGGAATATATCGCATTCTTCATCTCGAACAACCCCTTGGATTGGGTCACACTGACCCTGAACTCATATCCTGCATCGGCGGGGACGTTCCAATACAGATTTGACATCAACGCTTCGTGGATAGGCTACAGAGGGCCTGTTGTCATGAACAAATATGACGAGGTCTATGTACGCACGACGGAAGCATCCGGTTACAGCTTCAGATTCTGGGATGATCCGGCAGAGACCAATGCAGAGAGAACATACATCGTGAGCGTAAACACCAAACTCACTGCATTCTTCCTCTCGGATGATCCGGCGAAGAGGGTCTTCATTGATCTGGTCTCAGACCCGGCGAATACGGGAACGTTCTCTTGGCAGTTGCCGGGTATGACCATGCCTATGGAAACCACAACATTCGAGATCAACAAGACCGATAACCTTACCATAATAGCGGCGGCGGAACCGGGGTACATCTTCCAGATGTGGGACGATTCTTCAATAGAGGCCACAAGGCACGTGGGACCTCATGCCGCAAGTACGACATACATCGCATTCTTCCTCTCTGACAACCCTGCAAATCGGGTGACTCTGACCCTGAACTCATACCCTGCATTGGCAGGGACGTTCCAGTATAAACTTAACATCGCCGCTCCATGGATAGGCTACAGCGGACCCGTGGTCCTGAACAAAGATGACGAGGTCTACGTACGCACTATTGAAGCATCCGGTTACAGTTTCAGATTCTGGGATGATCCGGCGGAGACCAATGTTGAGAGAACATACATCGTGAGCACAAATACCACGCTCACTGCGTTCTTCCTCTCGGATGACCCTGTGAAGAAGATAACCATCACTTTGACATCCAGCCCAGTGGGTGCGGGAACATTCTCCTGGCAGCTGCCTGGTATGACCGCACCTATGGAAAGCGCAACGTTCGAGATCAACAAGACCGATAACCTTACCGTAATAGCGGCGGCGGAACCGGGGTACATCTTCAGAATGTGGGATGACTCATCCTTGTTGGCGACGCGGCATGTAGGGACACACACCGTAAGTACAGCATATACTGCATTCTTCCTCTCTGACAACCCCTTGGACTGGGTCACACTGACCCTGAACTCATATCCTGCATCGGCGGGGACGTTCCAATACAGATTTGACATCAATGCTTCGTGGATAGGCTACAGCGACCCGGTGATCATGAACATAGGTGACACTGTATACTTACATGTGATGGAAGTATCGGGTTACAATTTCAGATTCTGGGATGACCCTGCGGAGATCAATGCAGAAAGAACACTTATCGTGGGCGCAGACATCACGCTCACTGCATTCTTCCTTGCAGCGGCAGCATCCGACAAGGTCACCATAACTTTAACATCCAGCCCATTCGGTGCAGGAACATTCTCCTGGCAGCTGCCGGGTATGACCATACCAATGGAAAGCGCAACGTTCGAGATCAATAAGACCGACGACCTTACCATAATAGAGGCGGCAGCGGCAGGATTCACCTTCCGAATGTGGGATGACTCTTCGACGGCGATGATGAGGCATGTAGGAACTCATACCGCAAACACGGAATACACCGCATTCTTCCTCGGTACGGACACGATCACCCTCACTCTGAACTCATACCCTGCATCCTCAGGAGCGTTCCAGTACAATCTGAAGGATACCGTTTCATGGATAGGGTACAGCGAACCTGTGGTCCTGAACAGGTACGACGAAGTGTACATACGCGCTATAACAGCATCCGGTTACAATTTCAGATTCTGGGGAGATGATCTTGCGGAGACCAACCCGAGAGCCGTCTTGATGGATGCGGACACCGCATTCACTGCATTCTTCCTTGCAACGGCGGCATCCGATAGGGTCACCATAACCTTGACATCCAGTCCTGCGTCAGGAGGAACGTTCTCCTGGCAGCTGCCGGGGATGGATACACCTGCGGAAGACACAATATTCGAGGTCAACAAAACAGACGATCTTACCATAATTGTGACACAGAGCATGGGATACACTTTCCGAATGTGGGATGACTCTTCGACAGCGACGATAAGGCATGTGGGAACTCATGCCGCAAGCACGGAATACACCGCATTCTTCCTCTCAAATGACCCCTTGGATAAGGTCACAATAACTTTGACCTCCAGCCCGGGAGCCGGAGGAATGCTCGCATGGTCTCTGCCACAAATGACCGCACAGATTCCATATACCGCGCCGTTCGAGGTCAACATAACAGACGACCTTACCATAATGGCGGCGGCAGCGGCGGGATACACCTTCCAGATGTGGGATGATTCAACTTGGTTTATGGTAAGGCACGTAGGAACTCATGCTGCAAGCAAGGAATACACCGCGTTTTTCCTTTCTGATGACCCCGCAGATTGGGTAACTCTCACTCTGGATTCATACCCTGCATTGTCGGGCGCATTCCAGTACAAGTATAACGGCACTGTTTCATGGATAGGCTACAGCGGCCCCGTTACCCTGAACAATGGAGACACCGTCGATGTGCAGACAACAGCGGCATCCGGTTACAGCTTCAGATTCTGGGGGGACGATCCATTAGAAACTGACACGAGGGTTGTCACAGTGAATACGGACACCGCGCTCACTGCATTCTTCCTTGCGACGGCAGCCTCTGGCAAGGTTACCATAACCTTGACATCCAGCCCCGCATCGGCCGGAACATTCTACTGGCAGCTGCCGGGAATGGATGCGCCAGTGGAAAGCTCAACATTCGAGGTCAACACGACGGATAATCTTACCATAATAGCAGCGGCAGCAACAGGATACACCTTCCGGTTCTGGGAAGACCTATCCGCATTGATGACAAGAAGCGTTGGCCCCCATGCAGCAGATACGGAATACACGGCATACTTCCTTACTGCAGAAATGTCCGACAGGGTCCTGGTCATACTGAGCACCAACATCACGGCCGGAGCAATGCTCGGATGGCAGCTGCAAGGGATGACCGCACCTGTCACATATGACGGGCCGTTCTATATCAACAACACAGACGACCTAACGGTTCTTGCATATCCTGCATTGGGATACACCTTCCGGTTCTGGGAAGACGCAAGCACAGATGAATTGAGACCTATCGGCATCGCGGACATGGGTTCCTTTGGGACCAACGGCGTTGTAACAATTGCAGAATATACGGCATACTACCTCTCGGATGTTCTCGCAGAAAGAACCGAGATCACTCTGACCTCTGACCCAACAGATGGAGGGACATTCCTGTGGGAGCTCTCTGGAATGACCGTGCAGAAGCTGTATGACGGGCCGTTCGAGGTCAACAGAACGGACTCTCTCACTGTGACGGCCATTGCGGAGAGCGGATACATCTTCCTGATGTGGGAAGACCTCTCCGAAACAGCAACCCGGAATATCGGTACGCACACAATGGGCACAGCGGGATACACTGCATCGTTCAAACTGCTGCCGAAATACTACATAACCGCAACGGCTGGACCGAACGGATCGATAGACCCAGCAGGATCGAATCATGTGGTACCGTGGACGACCCATACGTACACCTTCATTCCGGATCCAGGCTTCAGAGTGAGTGCTGTTTACGTTGACGGGGCAAAGATATCCGGAACGCCTGGAAGCTATACTTTCCCCAGCGTTGTCTCGGACCATGAGATATCTGTCGAGTTCGACAGGGCACAGGCCGGATCATACTACATCACAGCGACCTCGGACGATATAACGTCCATAACGCCCAAGGGCATCGTGACGGTGGCAGGCGATGCAAATAAGACATTCTACTTCTCCGCAAATGAAGGATATCGCATAAAGACAGTGACAGTGGACGGGAACCCGCTATCGCTGGCGGAGATAGACGCAGGATACTACACCTTCCGCAATGTGCTTGCGAACCATTCCATAGATGTAACCGGAGACAGAGAACAAAGGACCGATACGGTTTTGGAGATCGATGTCATAAAGAAAGGATATGCAGAGTACAGCGTGAACGGCGGACCGTTCCAGAGATACGTTTCGCCGGTAACGATCCATGACTGTATCGAGATAACCCTCATGGCATACGCAGACGACGGCTACCTGTTCATGAAGTGGGAGGTTTCAGAGGTGTACAAAACGCCCGAGATAACTCTTGATGTCATAGCAGGCACGATGCACGTGAAGCTATACTTCGCGGAGATCGATGGAGACGGCGGCAGCCTCCTGCCGCTGGTGACCGCCGCCATAATCCTTCTGGCGGTCTCGGGCATTGCGATATGGTGGTTCCTGATATTGGCCAGGATAAGAAAGCATGATAAGTAAGAGATAGGAGACGACAAACGGTCTGAATAAGCAGTTCGGATATCTGTGCCAGATATGGATCTTACATTAAGGGATTGCTCGCAGGGCATCCTCTCCGCAACAGGTGAGCATTCCTGTCCCTTAATCGATTATTTATATCTCTTGGCATATTTAGGAGCGATCATTATGGTACAGATTACTGCTGGTGCAGAGAAGTTCATCAACGAACTTCTGGAAAAGAATCAGAAGATCGGATACGGCATCAAGATCTATCTTTCAGGGATAGCATGCTCCGGGCCCCAGTTCGGGATGTCCTTCCAGGAGAACGCTGCAGATGAGGATATCGTCGACAGCAGCGTATC
>JGI24696J40584_12961474_pt1 | contig 17377 bp, 5 predicted proteins | sample TergutCo191P4_FD_40584 | JGI IMG/M metagenome (IMG submission 40584)
GCCAGCGGGGGACAATGTTTTACTAACTTAGTACGATTTTACAATGATACCTCTTATCAATTATAGACAATTTTAAACCCAAACAACGCTGTTAATTGCTATCCCCCGCTGGCGGGGGTAGGGGGTGGGGAAAACTTTAAAATCGTAAATTATAAGTCAGCGTTGTTAAAAATTCATATTTGCGTTGTTGGTTTTCATTTGTTTTAAAAAAGTTGGTCAGTCCGCTGTTGAGACTGAAACTGTGTTTGCCGAATTTTTTATCAATGCCCTGCAAAGCGTATTGCATCGAAAGCGAACTGTTGAGCAATGAGACTGATTTTGTGCCGTCTGTTTTGTTTTGGTTATAATTGCAAGTCAGTGCAGCGGACAAAGTATTTTTTAAAAATCCTTTCGACAGGGATACACCCGGTCCCCAATAAAGCGATTGCAGGTATGTGGCTTCTGCGTAATTGACCGACATAAACGCTGCCCACGATAAATTTGACGGTATCCACTGCTCGCCGAAGGAAAACATCATTGTCAAAAAATCGGAAAAATCGCCTTGTACATTTCCCACACGCGAACCGCCGGATTGATAAGATGCCATTGCCATTACGGTATTCATCAATTTTTCTTTTTTGCCGAAAGCGTAACTCAGCGTTCCGTTGAAAGTCTGCGTTACCTGGTAAAAATTCAAACTGTCCAAATTATCCACATAAAACGGATAAGCCGTTGGTTTATATTTGGTATAAGTCGAGAAATTTGAATAACCCACAGTGGCGTTCCACGCTTCGTTGGGTGTAAAACTGACGTTTGCCGAACCTACCGTGCGGCGGGTGTTGTTTGCTTTTTGTTTGTCTAAGTTGTTGTATTCAAATCCGATGCTGCCGTTTATGCGCAATTTTCCTTTCCAAAGGTTTACGTTGGGCGCAAGTTTAAAAATTTCCACGTCGTTGGTAAAATAATAACCGCCCAATGTTTGATAATCGGGCGCCACCCGCTCATATCCCAAAGAAACTCCCCATACAGTATTTTGAAAACCCGCCGCAGCATTGAATGCATCTAAATAGCGGTCGTTTCCTTTTTTGTTGAATAATTTATCTAAAAAATTAGACGTTTTCATTGTTTCGCCCGACACATTTCTTAATTCCGAATTATACAGGGAAAAAGCGTATTCTGCCTGCACAAAAAAACACTTCAAAAATGATTTTTTTCCCATTAATGACAAGGTTGTATTTTGTTGCGGGTGCAAATCGCTTTCGTCGGGGACATAATATTTCAAAGAACCGGCGTCATCTTTTGCCGAAAAAAAGATAAAATTCAGTTCGTCGCCCTTGTCGGCATAGCCGGCTTTTAAGCCGTAGCCCATACGTTTGTAGGACACTGTCGAAAGGTTGTTGAGTTCGGGCTTATATTCTATCGCTTTGAGCAGCCGTCCATACATTGCGCTGATGTTCCATTTCCCGGGCGTAAGTTCCGCGCCGACACCGCTGAAACGATGCCCTGCCAAGGTGTATTTGGAAAAATCCATTGCCGTGCTGCCGAAACGAAGTTTTACCCATTTGTATTTCGGTGCAAACTCAAAACGGTTGAAGGGCTGTGTGTAACTTTTACCTGTATTGCTGTAAGCAAAGGAAAAAGGCAAATCAATGCCATACAAATTAACATTCAAGTTTCCGGTCAGATAATACAGGTACGGGTCGCGCAAAATCATATCGCTGTTGCCTGCATAAAAGGTATTGGCGAAGTTCAACCCGCCGGAAAATTTAACGCCTTTGCTCCGGCTGATGGCATCTAAATCCTGTGCTCGAAGCAAAACGGAAAATAAACAAAATACCGTTATGAAGGCGAATATCTTTGTTCTCACATTTTTAATTTTTAGTTATCACAATGACGCTTGCTGCATCGGTTTGGGTATAAACCCTGAACACAGACAGGGCAGTAATATCAATGTTTAAGTCTTGTTTGCTGATAATGACTTTTCCATCTTCGCCTATTCTGTCCGCCGGAAAATGTGTTTTCCCTAATTCAGCGCCTGCAACATTATATGCCTCTACGGTAAAATCTACTTTGTTGGCAAATTCGATGATAAGTTCATAATTACCGTCTTTATCTATGGGATTGGGCACTACAGTTAAACTGATAATGTCCGCTTGTTTTTGAGGCAATTTCCCGTTGGGATAAATTTCGATGCTGTCGGGCGAAACGTAAACTGTTTTTTCAACATCATAGTCGCAGCCGTCGGCATAATAAACCGTCATTTTAATGGTGTACGAGAGCAATACCGTTTCCGATTGCGCCGGAAAAGTATCTGTAATTCCTTTTTTTATACCGATAAGTGCAATTCTCTTGCCGGCTCCGTTAGATAATACATTTTCCATTCCAATGGTTTGCAACAAGGTATCTATTTTATAAACCATCGTATCGTTGTCGCCGAAAGAAATGCTGATGCTGTCCCTTTCCACAGTTTCATTGGTAGAAATATCAATAATAGCCCAAATATCGGAACTGTATCCCCAAGTGGATACCAAAAAATCAATATCCGGTTTGTCTCCATTGCCCGATTTTGTTCGCACTGTACCACTTCCCGACGCCTCGCAGCCATTGGCATCTTTCACAAAAACATCGTGAGTGCCGGCTGCTGCCTTTAATGAAGTATTTGTTTGAAATTGTTTGTCGGACAAAGAATAGTTATAGGGCTTTGTTCCGCCCGAAACATCTTGTACAACAAGTCTTCCCTTATCACTGCCCGGACAAATTTCGCTTTCTTTTATATAATTTATTTGTAAAATATCAGGTTCTTTTATGGTAAAATCCAGTGTTTTAAGGCAATTATTTTGGTCATAGGCATACAATGTCTGTGTCTGCGAACCACCACTAATAGACGATATAGTCCAAAAAACCTCATTTTCCGGCGTTGCATCTGCCTTATTACCATCTATTTTGAATGTATAAGGCACAGAACCTCCCGTGAGAAGGAATTTTATTTTTCCATTGTTTTGCCCGTGGCATTTTGCATCTTCGACTTCTTGCAGCAGCATCGAATATGGTTTTTTGTTGTCTTTTATTTCAAAAGTATTGAAACCTTCACAACCTTTGTTGCTTTCTGTTGCCACAAAACTGTAAATTCCTTTTGTCAGTTTATCACAAATATTACTGTTAAGCGTTTCAATGCTGTCTTTGGAATAGAAAATTTGGTAAGTGTATGGGGCGCTACCGCCTTCGGCAAACAGTTCCACCACACCACTCGAATCTCGTGGGCAGAGCAAAGTATCAACCGGATAAATATTGCTTAACTTGACAACAGGGTCAATGGTAAATTGGTGAGTTTCTTGGGCTTGGCAGCCCAAACTGTCGGTTACAAAAACGTGGTAAGTGCCAGGCAACAATATTTTACTTGTGTATTTTGCGGTATTATTGTCGGCATCGTAGATAATTTCCGAATCATCGTCGTCATATCCTTTTATCAAACCGCCACCGCCTGTTTCACCGGGAGTTTCATCGCTGTTATTTTCGTCATCTTTATTTTGCGTTTCTTCGTATTCTGTTTGGGTCAGCACTGAGAAAACATAGCCTTTCCAACCGCCTTTTGCAGTGATTTCTACACGACGTTTTTCGATTTTACAGTTTGCAGCAGCATCAACGGAAATATTGGTTATTTCCAACGAGTCATAAGTGGGCTTCAGTATTTCGATACTGTCGGAATTGTAATAACAGAAGCCATTCTTGTTCCCGTTTTCAATAGTAACTTCGCAAATATATTTTCCTATTGGCAACTCTTCCACACCGACAACGCCGTTGTAAATGGTGTCGCTGTAACGGCTGTACCAAAAATCTTCTAATGGGATTGTTTGTTGTATAAAATTGAAAGCGGTATTATCGCATTTTTGCCATTCGTAAATAAATCCGTCAAATCCTTTCATTGCCTTTTCACTGTTTAGCCGTATTTTTTCGCGGGGTATTGTACTGCCTTGATATGCCAACAGGGAGATTTCGCCGTCCTCCAAACCAAAACAGGAAACGTGCAAATTCTGATATGCGAAATTTACGCCATCGGGCGCCGTAATGTTTTTGGTTTCTATTTTGTTGTCGGGGCAACCTTCCTGTGTTGTGGAGTAAATGATTTGATAAATTCCTCTCGCTAAACTGTCAAAACGAACAACAGAATCGGAAGGAATGGGATTGAAAGTATATAAAGTATCTTTGTTTTCAACAAAATGAATAATGCCTGTGGGGACGTGTCCGCCGGTGATTTTCAGTTCCACAAAACCATCGGTGCTGTAATCGCAATCCAAGTGTGATTTTTGGTCTATAATGTTAAATTGGTAAGGCTCTATACCGTCAATTGCTTGTGCTTCTGTTTCTATTGATGTTCCGCATTCGTCTTGTATGTGCAGGTAATAAGTATCGGCGCTTAAATTATCCAACAGGAAATGGGCTTCCTGTTCGTTGACTGTTGCGGGTGTTTTTTTAGGCGTTTGATTATTTAACAATGCTGTATGTGTGTTTGCCCAACCATTCACAAGGACTTCAAAAGCCCCGTTGGGATTGGTAATGCAGGTTTGCGGTACAGCGCTTCCCTGCACAATCTGCGCCGATAATTTTTCTATTGCTTTTATTTCAAAGGTTTGCCTTGTTTTTGTTTCGCTTACACAGGGCGTTGCGTCTGCATAGCGTATGCGTATGTCATAAGTTCCCGGCGCTAAACCGTTGATGGTATTATTTGTTTGGGCAGTTGAATTGATTGATTTTAATACAGTGTTTGTACCATCAAGTATTTCTACAACTATGTTCAGTCCCAATGTATTGCTGCTGTACGAAAGACTGACAGCGCCATTATCAACGCCAAAACAGGATTGGTTTTTAATGGAAACATTTTTTATTTCGAGGCTCCCGACAATAGTGTCTTTTGACCAACTGCAATTATTAATGTCAGTGACTGTTATCCGATATGAATTTGCCGGTAAATTTCCAAAGTACGCTTGCGTTTGTTTTAATGTCAGTTCAGAATCAGTGTTTTTCAACGTATAACTATATGTTGGTGTTCCGCCGTTTGGTGTTATTTGTATGGCGCCGTTTGTTCCGTCATCACAACTTACGTGTGTAATGTCCAAACTTGCCTGCAATGTATCGGGCTGCAAAATACTGAAATTCGCAGAAACTGCGCCGGCACATTTGTCGTTTTTTTGCCACGCCGTTATTGTATAGGTTCCGGCGGGAAGATTTAAAAGCGTTTCGCCGGTTGTTGCTGCCGTTTCGCTGCCATTGTTTATGGTGTATAGAAAATCGCCATCGCCGCCGGTCAAGGTAAATTGAACGCTGCCGTTGTTGCCGTAGCACAAAGCGTCTTGAGCGCTTAAAGCCGTTATTTGCATATCGAAACTTGGGTCTGGCGCACCCAAGTTTATGGTTTGTTCGTAGAAATCGGGACAGCCACTGCCAAGTGCTATTTCATAGCGAATGGTCGCGGTATTGCCCGACACAAAAGATGGGTTAAACTTGTTGTTATCGGTAATTCCATCGCCGGTAAATATACCACCTCCAATGCCCGGAATTAATTCTACCGGTGCAGCATTTTTGCAATAAATGTTTGCTTCTAAACCCGTAAACGGCGGAACATCGCCAATGCCGGAAATATAAAGCGTATCTTTCAAAATGGTATCATTGCCGCAAATATCCGTCAAACTTACCTGTATGGGAATTTCAGGACGTTTTGCCATAATCTTGAAATGCGCAGGATTTTTACCTGCATCAATGATGCTTACGCTGTCAATATCACATAACCACTGAACATTTACTGATGCTTCGATATTCGATATTTTTAGTTCTATTGTTTCGCCACGACATAGCCGGGTTGGTTTCTCTATTATGAGGGTGTCGGCTTCAAAACCGCAGGCGATTTCGTAAGCGCCAATACAGGCGGGGTCGCTGCGGGTAATGCCGCGCTGGTCTTTTGTTACCGGTGTTTCAAACAAGGGCAAAATACGAAGGTCTTCGCTTTTTTCTCCTGCTATGGCTATGGTTGGAGTGAAGCCGCTGTTGTCTTTCAAGGTTGCCGAGAAACTGCCGCTCAATAAATTGCCTTCGAGCATTTGCGAAAGGGTGGATAGGTCAATAAATTGGTTGCTGGGGTCAAGGTCTCCCTGATATATGTTGTCCAAATATATTGGTTCATAATTGTAATCTTTTAAATCGGTAAAAACATTGTATTTTGCCGTTATATTTGAAATATTTCCTAAATTTGTATTACTGGCAACCATAGCCAAGCGGTCATTCTTGTCCACAAAGATATTTCCCAATAGTGTGAGTTCGCTTTCAACCAAAAGAATAGCACAGCCGGTCGAATGATTGTTATTTGTAATAATTGTGTTATTTACCGCTTCTATTTTCGATGATTCTGATGTTATGAATGTGCTGCCTAATCCGCTATGATTGTAGTTATCAAGAAATGTATTGTTTTTTAATGTCAATCCACCTCGTTCCAAAGAAAACAGACCGCTTGCGTAATAACTTTCGTCGGGATTACTGATGCCGTTATTAACAAAGGTACAATTTTCAACAAGTGCTTGATAGTCTCCGTCAACAGCCGACATGTGATCATTAAGAAAATAAATAACAGAACCTACATACATAGAAGAAAAGTTGTTTTCAAACAGAGAGTTACTGATGCTAATTCTGGTTTTGTAGTCAATCGGCACCTTCCTTTTAAAATAGAGTGTGTTGCCACTTATGTTGTTTCTAAAAACAGTTCTGTTTATATGGCACTCATTAAGGTTTTGGGTATTTATGCCTGATACTTGATTTTGACTTGTAGCATACCCATTGTTTTCAAAAATACAATCTTCAACTGTTAAAGAATGTCCATATAAAAAACGAATGGGTTCTAAGCGGCTGTCTTTAAAAATGATTCCTTTTATTGTTATGCTTATATTGGGAGTCTCTGCATAAATCAAGACTGTATTAGGATTGGCGTTACCCCCGCTGATGATTGCTTTATAAAGTTCGGGTTGTGAAACTGCGCTTGTTTGTGGGTTGGCGGGATAACCGCCTATCAAATTTACATCGCTTTGTATGTTCAAACGACTACTCACTGAATTTAAGACATAGTATGTTCCTTCGGCGAAATGAATGTTTGTATTGTTCGGAATCGTAGGTATTTTGGCAACAATAGCGTCAAAAGACATCGCAGTTTCCCAACTGTTTCCATCGCCGGTGCCGTTTTCTTTTACATAATAATCTTCAGCCAATAATTCTAATGACAGAAAACTTGGCAAACAAAACAAACATAAAAGTAGTTTTTTCAGCATATTGAAAAATTTAGTGTTTTATTATTTTTATTATTTCATTGTCTAATTGCAACAGATACATTCCCGAAACGAAGGGGGATAAATCTACTTGTCGGGCTTGAACTTCCAGCAGCAAATTTCCGTTGGCATCATATACTTTGACAAATGGAATTTCATTGTTTTTTTGCTTTATATAAACAATTCCATTACTTGGATTTGGATATACATTGCTGCCGGGAATGGCGGTTTCTTTTATCGCATCGGGTTCTTCCTCTTTGCTTGCACGAATTACGGTAATGCTATATGTCTTTTTCATTATACCGTCTTCGGCTGTAACTATAATATCAAATGTGTTTGTGCCTACCGGAATGAGTTTCAAGCCTGTTCCCTGTACTGCGGCATTTGAATCAGCAGCATTTGCTGTTAATATCATACTGCCGATGCTGTTTTCTAATTCTACCGTATAATTGATGGAATCCGTATGAAATTCCGGTGTTAATATGCCTCGTGAGATGCTTAAACTGTTCAAGTCGGCATTGGCATCAAGCCTTTTTACCAACACGGTATAGGTTTTAAAGGCTAAACCGTCTTCGGAACTAACTTTTATTTCTACGGTATTTTCGCCTTTTTCCAAGACAATGTTGCCCGTTCCTGTTATTGTTGCATTGCTTTGCAAAGCGGCAGCATTTATATTTATGTCATTTATTGTATTTCCAACGGTCAAAGCATAAACAGTATCGTTGGAGTTAAAAGCCGGAGTTAATATGCCGCGCGATACGCTAAGGGTTTTTAATTCGGCTCGTTTGCCTACAAAGTTTGCCGTTATCACAGTATCTTGTATTATCTCAAAATCAAATGAATTGTCGGAAGATATAACGGTGTTGTCTGCTCCGCTTGTCCAATTTATAAATGTATAACTTTCATTGGACGCGGTGCTTAATTTTACTGTAGTATTTGGATCGTAAATGCCTGCTCCACTAATGCTTGCGAGGGCATCATCATTTGCAACAATATTTAAGGTATATCCGCTTGTTACCAAAAAGTCTTTCCAAACATCGGCTTTACGGTATAAACCTAATGAAGTAGATGGAACTTTTAATGTGCAGGAACCTTGAGATATACCGAAAAATACAGACGAACTGATAGAAATGGGTATTGGATTAAGATTGATGATTTCTAATTGGTTACACCACATAAAAGCACTATAACCAATGTAAGTTATACTTTCCGGCAATGTTATTGTGGTAAGTCCTTGACAATAAAAGAAAGCCATATTACCAATAGAGTTTAATCCAACAGGCAAGACAACAGAAAGCAATGACGTATTATTTCTAAATGCCTTTTGTGGAAATTCATTGGCAGGATAAGTAATATTTAGTATATCTCCCGTTCCTTCTTTTCCTGTATATTCCACTATGGTAGCGCCACTTAAATCCAATTCTTTCAAAAACGGCATTTCATCACGCATAAATTTTATATCTCGCGCATCAATATTACCGGTAACAGTCAATTTGGTGGCAATAGCAGCATAAGTTTGGTCTTTGAGCGTACCGGCTTGAGAAAGATTGACAGATAGTTCTTTTTCGAAGTTGGCAATTAATTCCATATCTTCGCTAATAATAAAAGAATATTCGGCATCACTCGAAACGATTACTCCCTGCAGTGTTGTCCAATTGATAAATTCAAGACCTTCAGCGGCTATTGCCGTCAATGTAACTTCCGATCCGGCAGGATAAAAAAGATTATTGCTAAAACCTTCTACATTTCCCATCAAGGGTTTATTTGTATAGGCATTTATTTTATATCCGCAACCTTGTATATTGAAAAAATCACTCCAATAAGGTGCTTGCTGATAGAGATCTATAGAAGAACTCGGAACTGTTAAAGTACAAGTTTCCTTATTTACATTTTGAAAAACAGAATAAGAAATATTAATTGGTATTAATTTGTAATTTATAATACTTGTAAGTTTGCTGCAATTTTCAAACGCACCATAACCGATGGAATACAGTTGTTCCAGCAGAACAAGCGTTAATAGATTGCTACAACCAGAGAAAGCATAACTGTTAATAGTTGTTAAACTATTTGGTAATTCGGCAGAAATTAAACTGGCACAATTATAAAAAGCGTAATTACGAATACCTTGTAATCCTATAGGAAATTCAACGGTTGATAATTTGCTGCAATTTTCAAATGCATTTTGGTTAATAATACTTAATCCACAAGGTAGTACAATAGAAACCAAACTTGCTTTATTGATAAATGAATATGTGGGCATTTGATTTTCATAATAATAAGAATAAACATTATTAGGAACAGTACCTTCATAGCCTTCATAATACACAACTTCCGCCTTACTTAAATCCAATTCTGCCAACATCGGCATATTGTCGCGCATAAATTTTATATCGCGAGCATCAATCTTACCGCTTACCGATAATTTGGTAACAGTCAAGGAGTTTTCATAAGAAATAATATCTTTGAATGTACCGGCTGTTGTTAAATGTATAGCGGCTACTCTGTGGAAAACCGCAGTAAGTGTTATGTCTTGCGTAACTACAAAAGAATAGTTAACGTTGGTTGATACTGTATCTTTGTTGCCGTTTATCCAACCGATAAAACGGAAATCTTGTTGCGGAACGGCAGTTAATTGTATCAATTCGTCTTCGGCATATAACCTATTTTCTATGCCTTTTACTGTACCATAAGAACTGTTATTCGTCTGTACATTAATCAAATACCCTCCGCCGGTTATGGTCAAAAAATCTTTCCAAACATCGGCTTGCTGATATTTGGATAAAGCAGATGAGGGTACAGTTAGCGTGCAACGATTTTTATCAACATAACTAAAAAGATAACTCTCCACCTTTTGTGGAGTAACTGATAGATTGGTAACGGAAGTAAGACCATAGCAATATGTAAATGCATCGCCGCTAATAGAAGCTAATTGATTTGGCAATACAATAGATTTTAGATTCCTGCAATTATAGAAAATACTGTGTTCAATGGTTTGCAAACTACTTGGCATTCCCACAAATTTCAAATTTGTGCAATATAGAAAAGCAGAATATCCGATAGAGGTTAAGTTTTGCGGCAAAATAACAGACATCAATGAAAAATTGTTATTATTTGCCATATAATTATAAAACGAAATTGCAGGCAATACATTTGCCGGATAAGAAATATTGTATGGCTGAGTACCATCTGTTCCGGTATATGCCGAAATAGTAGCATTTTGCAAATCAAGTTCTGTCAATAACGGCATTTCATCGCGCATAAATTTTATATCGCGGGCATCAATATTACCGGTAACAATTAATTTGCTGACAATAGAAGGATTGCTAATTTTATTTTTGAGTGTTCCGGCAATAGCCAAATGAATGTTCAACTCTTTTTTGAAATTGGCAATCAGTACAGTATCTTGCGTAAGCGTCAAAGAAAAATTGGCATTGGTTGAAACGACCTCTCCTGTGGCAGTTGTCCAATTCTCAAAACTTAAACCTTCCAAAGGAACAGCAAGCAAACTTACAACTTCCCCTTGTTCATAAAAACGATTTTCAAGACCGGAAATATTACCCAACAAAACACTGTTTGGCGTAACGTTCAAACTAATGCCTCCGGAAGTAATCGTATTAAATTCACGCCAAACATCTGATTGCCTATACCTTTCTACCGCAGATGCCGGCACTGTCAAACTGCAAGTTGCCGTATTTACATTGTAAAACATATAGGGTTTGATAGATACCGGATATGGGTTGAGATTTTGGATACTTGTTAGATTTTGACAAACAGCAAATACACCGTCTTCCATACTCGCCAGTCCGCTTGGAAGAGTAACGGATTTTAGATTAGAACAATTACTAAACACATAGCCTTCTAAAAACTTAACTCCTTCCTGCAAAGTAATATTAGTCAGATTTTCACAATGAGCAAAGGCAGAATTTCCTATGCCGGTTAATTTATCCGGAAAAGTAATGTTGAATAAAGCGGTACAATTGCTAAAAGCAGAGGATTTAATTTCAACTAACTCCTCTGGCAAATGTACTGTTGTCAATTTTTTACAGTCACTAAACAAATATTGTTCTATCACGGTCAATTTATCAGGTAAATAAACTGATTTTAAGTTTTCACAATGGGCAAAAGCATATTGTTTGATGGTTTTTAGGTTTTCGGGCAAACTAATATTTTCCAAATAACGACAATTTTGAAAAGCATATTCTCCTATTGAAATTAAGTTATCGGGCAAAATAACTGATTTTAACGGAGATACATAGGAATAGTTATTATTACTATAAAACGAATATTGCGGCAATTCATTATCGGGATAAGAATATGAGGTACCACTTTGACCTGTACCGTTCGTACCTGTATATGCCAAAATAGTAGCATTTTGCAAATCAAGTTCCGTTAATACCGGCATTTCATCGCGGATAAACTTAATGTCGCAAGCATTGATATTGCCCGAAATTTTTAGTTTTTCAACAATCGCAGCATCAGTCAAGTATTTGCTGAGCGTTCCGTCAACAGGCAAATGAATGCTTCTGCTGACTTGTGCCGCTATACTTAAACCAAAACATAAAAAACAAAATGCGAATAATACCCGTTTCTTCATATATTATAATGTATATTTTATTGACTATTTCACCAACACTTTTGCAACATATTGCCCGATTTTTGCAATATACAAACCTCTTGCAACCGGTATTTCTACTGTATTGTTGTTGCCGATGCCGCTATAAACCGCCCTGCCCGAAACATCGCTGAGCGTAATTTGTAAACCTTGTGCATTTTCGATATAAATAACCGATTCTCCGCCAAATACATTTATGCCTTCCTTGTTGTTATTAATCGGAATAATGGCATTGTGTTCTTCTTCATATTCTTGCAAAACGCTTATTTCGTGATAGTTTCGTTCGCTTACCAACCACAGTTTGACCGTAGCCGAACGGGCTGCACCGCTATTATTTTTTGTTGCGGTAAAGGCTATTTGTTTGTTTGCCGTAGCAACTGCCGAAAGCCATTCTTTGTTTTCTTCGCCAATTTCTATCTGGCAAGTCAAATTCAATTTAGTAAATAAATCGTGTGTATCGCCTTCCGTGTTGATGTCCAATGCTTTGGTTTCGCCTGCTGCTGCCATTGGTAATGTTTCGGCTACGCCGAATATCCCGCTTATATCTACACCCACAACTGTTTGGTTCAGTTGATTCCACGGGTAACCGCTATAATTGGATTCCATACCCGCAGGAACATAGAGGGTTATATTTTTTGTGTTCATTATGTTTTTAAATACATCGCCATTCATTGCAGGCGGCGTATCGCTGTCTATAAGCAAAGAAGTCAGATTGTAGCATTGATAAAAAGTTTGTTCTTCGATGCTTTTTATGGAACTCGAAATGCTTACGCCGCTTAAAGATTGACAGTCGAAGAAAGTATATTTATTGATAACTTCTACCGATGGCGGAAATGTAACGGTTTCGATACCGGATAAGTTAAAGACAGCCCAATCCAACGTTAATCCGGAATTGTTTGGTAAGGTAATAGTTTTCAAATTTTCAGTGCTTCCAAATGCGCCTTCGCCTATTTTGGTTATTGTTGCCGGAAGATGCACTTCTGTTAAGTTGAGACACTCATCAAAAGTAAAATCTTCTATAGTTGTAATGGTTTCCGGAATGGTAATAGATATTAATCCTATACAGGTAAAAAAAGCATATTCTTTAATAGAATTGACAGTTTTGGGAATAACATATTCGCCTGTTTTTCCGGCAGGATAAATTAATATTTTGCTAACATCTTTATTGTATAATACGCCGTCTATGGTAGTAAAATATTGATTGTCTGCATCGATGGAAAGAGAAGTGAGTTTTTCGTCAAAAGCAAAAACGCCTATGCCGATGTTTTCCAATGATTTTGGCAAAACAATCTCTGTTAAGTTTGGACATCTATAAAAAGCACTTTTGCTTAATGTCTTTACGGAATTACCAATAGTTACATTGGCTAATTTATCACAATAAGAAAATGCACCTTCTGCAATAAATTCGACAGAATTAGATATATACAATTCTTCCAATATATTATAATAAGCGAATGTAGATTCTCCAATAGATTTTACACCATCTTCTATTATTATTTTTGTGATACCATTTCTGTAGTTTTTATACCACGTCCAAACAATATTTTCACTAAAAGGATCATATTCTGGTATATCTCCCTCGCCTTCAATCACAAAAGTGCCATCTTCATACAAAGTCCAAGTAAGATTTGTATTAGGAATTGGGGATTTATCTATTAATTTTAAAGATGTTGAATATTCTGTTCCCCAAACTATACCTATTGTAAATAAAGTAACTAATAATAAACTTATTTTTTTCATAATTTAATATATTTTTATTTATTTTTTTATTTCAAATTGTTTTCTTGTTATCTGTCCTTCTGACTCCATTACACAAAAATATTTTGCAAAAGGTAAATCTGTTATTTGGAAATATACAGCGTGATTTCCCATCACCATTGATTCGGGACCAAATATTACTTTTTTTAAATTCATATCGTAGTCATATATCTTTATTGTAACGGTTCTTGCTGCATCCAATAAAAAAGTAACCCGATTAATATATACCTGTCCATAACCAGGCAATATTTCCATTTCCGCATCAAAAGTAGGCGTACTGTTATTTCTTCCACTTACAAGAAAAGTATAATCATTAGGAAATGAACCGCCATTGTTGCTGACGGTTACTTTTGCGGTAGCCGTTGCCTGTCCGTTATAGTACAATTCAAGAACTTGACTGCTGCCAACGGCTATAGTGAAAGGAACTGCCGGATGGCTTTTACTGAAATTAACATTGTCGCTTATCTGTATGTCTTTTATTGTCAGAGTGGCACAGCCGGTGTTGGTTATTTTAAATGTATGCGGACTACCGGAGTATGTTCCAAAATCTGTACCAAGAGAAGTCAGAATATCGGTAGAACCGGGTAATATAATTTGATTGTTATTAGAATATGATATTTCTATTGCCGGTATTCCTGCAGTTGATGATGTTGGGCTTACTGTACGTTCATCACCGTTATAGAAAAAAACAGCAGGACTTGTAGGAAGTGTGTATTCGTATCCGTCTCGCACAATCCTCAATTCAATCGCATCGCCGTCTCTAAATCCATCTATAATTGCATCATTCGGATCATCGCCAATTAAAGTTATGCCTATGGAAGCGTTATCATCAGTTGGAATGTCAGTAACAACCAATTCGCCGCCTATTTGGTCGCCGCAATCATTGTGGAAATAAGCACGCAAAATATCTCCTTCTTTCAACATACCGCATTTTAATATACCGCCAGTAGTTTTAACTCGAATATTGACTATCATATTCTTACGTTCTTCACTGTTTGGCAGCGAATTTGGAAAAGTTTGCAGAAACACAGGAGTTTCGGGCGTGCCATACCAACCTTGTGCATTATGGTTGTCCGTAGCATAGATATAGTATAGCAAACCTGCATCGCCGACAGCACCTGCCGGTATGGTGGCTTCATATATATCGGCACCGCAAGAACCGCAGGGTGTCATATTCAAGTGCTTAAACGCACTGGCTGTACGATTTATGCGGTAATGGAGTTGTTTATTGACGAGATACTCAGTAGCATCTGTTATTTTTGCTCTGATGGTAATGGGCGAGCAGAGATTTGATTTTATTATCGTTACATCGCTTATTACCGGTGGAAAATTGGGTGCTACGGCAAAAGTCCAAGTGTCGTATTGCGAGTCGGAAGGTATGGAAGCAAGTTTTGTGCCATCACTCAAAAACGCATCAAACTTGTATTCTACCGTTGAACTGTCTATTGCCTGCGCCGGAATATCAAAATTAAATGTAGAGCAGGTGGAATTTTCGGATTTGCCTGCCAACAGTGTTATTTTACTGAAATTAAGGTCGTGTTCCGCTTTGTAATACAATACAACCGAATCTACCCCTACTGTAGCACATACAGTTACGCCAACTGTTACATCTATTGTTTTGCGCGGTTGTACGGTTTTATCTAATGCTTTGGTGGCGGCTGTGCGTTTAATGCTTTTTGGAGTAATGATGTAACATTTGCTGCCGGACACGCTACTGTTGCTTGCACTGCTTATTGTTAATGTGCGGCAGGCTTCAGTAATTGGGGTTTCTTTATCCAAACAATAAGACAAAGTATATTTGCCTGAAATTTTGGAGGCGATTTTGTCCATCACTGAACTGTAATCGTTGGAGAAAATGGTTTGAGTTGTGCCACCGGTTGCAGTTGCAATGGGTGCATAATCTTCTTGTGAAGTCCCATCATCTCCAATTATCATAAATGCTTGGAAGCCTTTCCCTTTTAAAGCATTGATGACATCTTGTTGTGTAGTAGAAAAAGGTGTTTTAGTGCCATTGCAATATTCATAATTATTATCGCCATCGTTTATTGGCTCATCACCCAATAAAACAATAACTTTTTGAGCATAGTTCCTGTATTCTATTGGTGCAGTAGATAAATATTTAAGTGCTTCCCAACCCTGTTCGAGCCAGCCATCTGTTGTTGTATTGTTTTCTATAAACTGTTTGAATGTGAGTAATTTACTATTAGTATCAAGATACCACCATATACCACCTCCAATACCGGGAACTGATTCTATGCGAAAATTATCTCCGATACCAAAACAAGGATAACTACTCGTGGAAATTCCAAACCGCGCCAAACTAACGCGAAGGTCGCACTTGTCCGATAAACTACCCGCCAAAATACCCAAAGCATTTTTTACCTGTGTAATGTGTGAGTCCATACTACCGCTGTTATCAAAAAGAAAAATCAAATCAACATGCGGGCTAACTTGCTCATCTATTTCTCTCATTTGAAAACAAGAAGTTATTTGGTCTATATTAAAACCTTCATCTTTAAAATTAAAATCTTCTTCTTTTAAACCGGATATATGATTTCCGTTTTTATCTAATGCCAAAAAACTAACGGTGATTTCATCGGGAAAATTGTTTGTATTAACGTCTGATATAATGATTTCGTGAATCGCATTCTCCGTTACATTTACAGTAGCGGTTGTCATTTTTTTTGCGGCAGCCATAGCCCTTTGCACCCCAACAGAGAGATTGTATATTGTCCAGCCATCGCCTTCGTGGGCATCGTTGGAAACAAGTTGCAAACTAATCCGAAGCGTCTTGCCTGCATAAGTTGTCAAATCAATATAGTCGGTGACACGCTCGGTTTTACCTGTTTTGGTATAAATTGTTTTATTGGTTTCGCCGTCTAAATTCAGCACAATATGAATGAAATCATAATGATATTCCACATCAAATGTTTCGTCCAATATCAAGAAAAGTTTGTCTTTTTCGCCAATCGCAGGTAAAGCGATGGTAGGACTTGTGGCAGAAAGAGAGGCATTGGGTGTATATTTTCCGGTGGATAGCGCAGTTTCATTAGTAGAATTTTTCAGAGAAAAACCGTTTATTTCCCATTCGGAAGCCATTTTTTTTGCATCAGCCGACAAGACATAATCAGTTATGGTGTAGTTTTTTTCGGGAATGTAACTCGTAACGGAAAAATTCCCTTTTGGAATATCGTCTTTTTTTCCATCTATTTGTTGCGCCACACTTTGATATGTCAAAAATGACAGCACAAAAATAAATGCAAACAATTTAGCCTTTAGCATAGTATTGAGTTAGTTAAATTTTTATCGCAAAAGTAAATACTATTTTTTTACAAAAAAAATATTTTAATGTGTTTTACAACATGAAAATGAAATTTATATTATAATTGTTCATTAAAAACAACATAACTTATTATAAATCAGAATGATAATTTTAAAAATAGGATATTGAAATATATATATTTCTTTCTTTTTTTAAAAAATTGTCCTTTCTATTTTCGTTTTCATTTCAAAAAATTTTGATGTTTTTTGATTTTTTTACATCTGAATTAAATTTTTCTTGTGGTAAGTAATACAAAACAATTAAATTAACAATTACTAATTCAACTTTCGTTAGTTTCTTTTATGCTGTTTTCAAAAGTATTTGTTTGTTTTTTATTTTCATAAGTTGTTGATATTCAGCGTTTATATGTTGGATTAAAAAATCAAGTTCAAAATCAATTTT
>JGI24696J40584_12961471_pt1 | contig 17237 bp, 22 predicted proteins | sample TergutCo191P4_FD_40584 | JGI IMG/M metagenome (IMG submission 40584)
CGTCATCAATCGCTCATAACCTTGGTTATGATATGGGTAAGGAAAGACCAGAACTTAACAATTTGTCGCGGGGTGGAGCAGTCTGGTCAGCTCGCTTGGCTCATAACCAAGAGGTCGTTGGTTCGAATCCAACCCCCGCCACCAAAATAAATTACTCAATGCTTGTCGTTGAGTTATTTATTTTGATTGCAGAGTTGACTTGATCAACGACAGCCGAATTTATTCGGCGTAGTCGTTGGGTCGCGAAGTGAATGAAGCGAAGAAAAGCAGTCGAAGACTATTTTTCTGAGCGAATGAACGGAGGAGCCGTAGGCGATATCCAACAAAACATTGAAATTACACCTGTAATTTGATAGAATAACTCGCACGGCACCGTAGCTCAGTTGGCCTGTTCGAGCGTAGCGAGTAGAATAATAACAGCGTAGCGCTCTAACCAACTGCATGGTACAATGTGTCTATTACAACATGGCACCGTAGCTCAGTTGGTTAGAGCGTAGGACTCATAAGCCTAAGGTCGTTGGTTCAATCCCAACCGGTGCTACCAAGTGAGAATATTCGACGGATTATCCGTCATTTTCTTTATCTAATCTTCTAAACTAACGCATTCTAATGCGGCCAGGTGACGAGTGATAAAATCGCCCAACTCTTCAGTTGATCGCAGCCGCTGCCATGAAAACGGCAACAAAGTTTCATTTTTTGGTGACATTTTTCTCCTTTTTATATTGAACTTACTCTGCAATAGTAGCACACTTTATTTAAAAAGTCAAGTTTCAAGTCACAAACTGGAAACACTGTCAATTTCTTATGATTTTCTATTGACAAAATGAATGTTTTTTTGTATCATTGCGATGATGAATGGTGCAGACGAATATGTCAAGAATCAACTGCTCCTCAACCGCGAAGCTTTTCGTGCTGAGAATACAGAGTGTTTGCGTATGTTTACAAAAAAAGACCGTACCATCTGTTGGAATCTAAGTATCGCCAGCGGTGTTTCAATTGACGAATTCTCTCAAATCTTTTGTGACGAAGTGATGCCCGCGATCAAAGCACTCGAAGCTAAACGTGATAATAAAACCCTTAGAACTTGTTTGATAAAAAATTTCGATTTCAGCGGTCTTGGTGTAGATGCGGCTGTTGATTATCTGATCGCAACATGCCGTAATCGAATTATAACAAATTTTATTACCAAAATTGGCGGTCAGCAAAATGAAAACAAACTGCGCGATTTACTTGATCGACCAATTGACGAACTAGCAGACTTGTTCGAACGTTATCATAACTATCACCAAGCGTTAGAAATTTCAAAGAAGTATAACTTGGCGCTAGTCGATCCGCAAACTTCATGGTTCAAACAACGCAAAATGCAAAAAAAAATCCGACGCGATCAGCGAGCAACGATGCATCGTGAAAAGAAACGACTTCGTCAAATTGAACATGATATTACAAACTTGTTTAACAACGATCGACTGTTATTGGATATCGTCGATAAAAACTGGAGTTTTGTTGAAATCTTGGACCTTGATCGTCAATATCGCAGACGTCTAGATGAAACTAAGAAAATCAGTCCAATTACCAAAGCTGAGATTTTTGAAGAAGTTACCGCCAAATTCCGTCATCATAATACGGAAGTATTAGCGGCCGGCAAAGATAATTTGAGTTTAAAGGAATTACGAGTTCTCGGTGAAAATGTCTATAACTTGCTGCTTGAAGTTTTTGATATGGACAATACCGAACGTAATCAATTGATGAATGAAATTAGAACATATTCTGGGCTAATCAATGAACGAGAACAGTTGCTACTAGCACACCGCAACCGGGTTGAGTTTCTAGGGCTTTGACATAAAGTCAATATTTGTGTTATTATTTCTATAGAGGTAAAGCTTAACAAACAACCCGATGGATTTTTCGATTGCAATACTCATGAACACTTGGCTGCCGCTGGTCGTGGCGGCATTAGTTCAGGCGAGTTTCGCGCTCGGCGTGTCGATGTTGACGTTGCTCAGTGGACATTTGCTCAGTATAGAAAAATCGTCAGCGCGTGTGCACAGATTGAGCGCTAGTTATATTTTTGGTTTTTTCTTGGCAATTTTAAGTAGCGTAATTGGTTCGATGTACATTCTATCACATCTGGATTTCGCTAGCAGCGACAAGTTTTGGGCGGTTTTGGCCGGTATGGCGGTCGGTATCGGAGCGACGGTTGTTTTGTTTTATTATCGTTGGGACAAAAGGGGTACGGAGCTCTGGCTGCCGCGCCGCGCCGCCACCTATTTGCACGGACGAACCAAGGCCACGCGCAGCGGTTTCGAAGCTTTCGTTCTGGGTGTCGGTGCAGTGGTCGCTGAGTTGGTTTTTCTCGCGGTGCCGATTATTATTGCGGCCAATCTGCTCCTCGGTCTGAAGGGTCTAACGCAAATTTTGTCGGTTATTATTTATACGTTTATCACGATAATTCCGCTACTTGCGCTGTTCTTTTTCAATGCTCGTGGTCGGCGAATTTCTCTGTTTGTCAAATGGCGGGAAAAAAACAAAAAGTTTCTACAGGTGGCGGCGGGTGCTCTTCTGATCATATTGGGATTTTATCTATTAACATACAAAACTTTAGGAGGTTAAAATGGCGAGTGTTATCGGAAAAACTATGAAAGATTTCGACCGCGAACAACTGGTTGACGCTGTGAAGGGCGCGGTTGTCGCCAATCGCATGCCGATCGGTGATGCGGAAAATTGCGTTCAGCGGGTAATCGAACAGGTTGAGCATTGGTTGAGTGACAAAACTGAGGTCACGAGTCATGAACTGAGACTGCAGGCGGCCGCTGCGCTGAGTGATTACGACGCGGATGCGGCGGATTATTATTTAGTCGAGAAAAAACTATTTTAAAAAGGAGTTTCATATGTCCAAATCTAACTTTGACTACGACTTAATTGTCATCGGTAGTGGCGCAGCTGGTTCGGTGGCAGCAAAAATTACAGCGCGAGCTGGTCAAAAAGTTGCTATCGTCGAAGCGGGCAATCTTGGTGGATCAGCACCAACTCTGAACGACGTGCCGGTTGGTGCGCTAATGACGGCGGCACATATTTTCGATGAAATGCGACGCAGCGCTGAACTCGGATTGCGGACTGCAGCAATTGGTTATAATTATCCATCAATCAAAAATTGGAAAGATTTAGCCGTGCGACGTTCTGGCGTGGCAGCAACTGGCGATTATTTACGCAGTCACGGTGTTAGTGTGTTCAAAGGACGAGCGCATTTCCTTAGTCCGCACGAAATTTCGATTGGTCGACGACATCTATCAGCCAACAGATTTTTAATTGCCACTGGTTCGCAAATCTTTCTACCAGATATTGCCGGTCTCGATACAATTGATTATTTGAGTCCAGAAACAGCAATTGATTTACTTCGACCACCCAAGAGTTTATTCGTGATTGGTGCTGGTGCATCTGGTGTACAGTTTGCCGAACTATTTGCAATTTTTGGTACAAAAGTTTATCTAGCGGATGTGCAGAAACGAATTCTAGCGCGTGAGGATGATGAAGTTTCCGAAGTTATGACCAATGTCTTTACGCGTCTACGTGGTATGGAAGTTCTAACTTCAGCGCGAGTTATTGCCACGAAAAATGAGAATCCACTAGTGCGTGTAACTTGCTTAACTGGCGAAACTGAACATTCGGTTAAAGTCGAAAAAGTGTTAGTTGCTGCTGGTCAGACGCCTAATGTTGATGTTGGTCTGGAAAATGCAGGTGTCGAATATGATAAATCGGGCATTAAAACTGATGGATTCTTAACCACTTCCGCTCACAATATTTACGCAGCGGGCGATGTCCTAGGGCGATTTAATAAAACTCATAGCGCTTTGTACGAAGGTCGTATTGCTGCGAATAACCTGCTCGGTCGAAACAAAATTACACCAAATTATGCGACTATGTCACGTGTTATTTGGACCAGCCCAGAAATCGCATCAGTCGGTATGACTGAAAAAGACTTAACTCGCGACGATATCAAATTCCGCCAGTTGATTGTGCAAAATTCCACTATGCCGCGGGCTAACATTGCTAATTTTGCAATTGGTTTTGCCAAAGTTTTGACTGATCTAAAAGGAAAATTACTCGGTGCAACCATCGTAGCACCACATGCTGCCGAAACGATAAATGAAGTTAGTCTGGCGATCAATCGTGGTTTGAGCGCGTCCGCAATCGCTGAAACTATTCACCCTTTCGGTTCTTGGGGTGAAGTATTGCAACTGGCCTGCGCTAAGGTTCGCTAATCCAACCGATAAACATTAGCGACGTTCATGCGCTGAAGATACTTTGAATTCTTCAAACCCGATACGGATTTGATTTGTTCGATAACTGTATCATCCTTAACGTCGTAATTGGTGATTAGAATGAAACCCTTCGACGTATCTTGGTCCGCGAGAGCTGTGCGCCAATTTTCGATATCGTATGCATCATCATTATTCATCACGTACGATTCATTCAAAGTTAGTAAATAAAAATCATCCAAAAATCGATTATGATCAGTATTTAAAACATAAATTATCGGCGAATTGTATTGTTCGACGCGAGTAACAATATCGTTGTACCACCAAGTCATCTCTAGGCGCGGCTGGACGACGAACGTCAGTAAAAGAGAAATAATCATGAATCCCGAAGTTATGGCGATCCAAATTTTACCAAAGTATTTTTTAGTAAAATTCGCCAACCCAATCATCGCCAAAATGGCCACGATTGAACAAATCGGCATGATATAACGAAGTTCAACCCAGGGCGAAGTAATAGCAATAATCAGGAAAAAAACCATGGTTGGTATAATTAAAATCCACGGGATCGAACTATTCTTTTCGGGGCGTTTTTGTTGGCGACGCAAAAATATACCAGCGATGCCGATGCTCAGTAGGATCACTCCCGTGTGGTTAAATAAACCTTTATCAATTATATATAAATACCAAAAAACACGTGGCAAGTCCAAAAAATAGTTAACGTCGCCGGGATGTCCATGCAACAAATGTGACAACATAGCGGGAAAAATGATCAGGCAAATTGCGGCCGCCACGACCGCTGCGAGGATGTATTTTACAGCATCATCCCTGCGTTTTTCTTTGAACAATTGATATAGCAGAACGATCGATAACGCCCCAGCATAAAACAAATAATGATAATGAGTCAATGCACCAATCGTCAAAACCAAAACCAGCACCAACATATGCCAACCCCTGAATTTTTTCAAATTCATTAATCGTAACGCGAAATAGGAAATCAAGAGAATATTAAAACTCGCCAACTCGTACATACGAATATAAATGGTTGAATTAAGCGCCGCGGCGGTCAGCCCGACGAAAAGAGTTATCATGAGCGACAATCGATCATTCTTGGTCAAGCGCCTGGAAATCGCGAAAATCAAAATGGCCGAAAAAACAAAAATCACAATGTTTAACCCGATGCCGGTCCATTTGGAAAATCCGTCAACAGTCGTCAGCGCGGCGAGCCGCAGTAGAACATAATACAGCGGCGGATGAACATCGTTTACTTGATTTTTATAAACCGGCGACCAATCGCGAACTTCGTCGGAACTAATTGAAATGTAATCCTTGAAATATTCGGGCGCGTGCCATTGGCCCATGAGGTCGGGATTGTCGGCGATGTTGACTTTGTCATAATTCATCAGTCCATAAGAATACATCTCGTCCATGTGGAAATATTCTTTCTGAGTACCGACAAAAATCCGCACACTAATCATCAGTCCGATAATCAAAATGAGGAGTAAAACACATTTGAAAGAAGGCCATTTAGTCGAAGTTTTCATAACTCTATTGTAATATTCGTCATGATATAATACAAATGTGAAATATATCCTGGCGATTAGTGGGGGTGTGGATTCGGTTGTGTTACTTGACATGATTGCTCGCGGTAAACTTCTTTTGCAGGGTCGTTCCTTGCAAGGAGGGGATTTGGTGGTGGCGCACTTTGATCATGGAGTGCGTGATAATTCGGCTAGTGATGCAAAGTTAGTGCAAAATTTAGCTGCGAAATATCAAATAGAATGCGTAATCGGTCGTGGTCAGTTAGAGAAAAATACTAGCGAAGAATTGTTGCGCGCGAAGCGTTATGAATTTCTCCGTTCTCTTTGCAAGGACGGTGTTTGCAAAATTGTGACGGCGCATCATCAGAATGACCTCTTGGAAACTATTGTGATGAATTTAATTCGAGGTACGAGTTGGCGCGGACTAGCGCCGTTTTGGTCTGACGACATTATTAGACCGCTGCTTGGTCTAACAAAAGCTGAGATTGTCACTTACGCTATCAACCATGATCTTGTTTGGACGGAAGATGAAACTAATTATTTGGCTAAATACTTTCGCAACCGAACTCGCGATTTCATTACTCATTTACCAGTAGAAAAACAGCGACAATTACTTGAGTTAAATCAAAAACAAATCAGACTACGGACCGAAATTGAAAATATTTTAACAATCATCCCAACGCGTGATTCATATTCAATTGAAAATATCATAAAATTGCCAGATAATTTAAGAATTGAAATTTTGCGCAAAATCATCGATAGAAAATTAACTACTCCGCAACTAAAACGTCTCTCAAAAAATCTGAAAACTGCAAAATCTGGTGATATATTTCAACCTGGCGGTAAAATTCAAATCGGTGTCTACCAAGGCTACCTCGCAATCTCAAGATTATGATAATTTCGCTAAAATGCTTGTCCTGTGATAGAATGTAGTACATGAATCCAAACAAGAGACGACCAATCGGTGCACCGACGCCTGGTCAACCTAAAAATGCGAAACAGTCGCGCTGGCTAAAAAACACAGTTTTTTATGCTATAGTCATCTTTATTATTTTAATGATTTTTGCTGCGTTAAAACCGGCAGCTGATCTAAAAGAAATAGCTTTTTCTGATCTGGTTATCCAAGTTAACGATGGTAAGGTTGCTAAAATTGTCGAACAAGGGGCTGATTTGACCATCACCATGAAGAACGATGATGGTAAGACAGAAGAAAATCCAAGCAAAAAATCACGCATCCCGTCAGGAGCTAGTGCGTCCGAACAAGGATTGGATATCAAAAAAGTTGAATATATCGTCGAACCACCAGATACCACGAATGACATGCTGTGGAGTGCGGCCACTATCATCATCCCAACATTGTTAATTGTCGCACTGTTTATTTGGATGATGCGACAGGCCGGCGCTCAGGGCAACCAATCGATGGCTTTTGGGCGGTCCAAAGCTAAACTGTACGGTAAAGATAAAACGCAAACTAAATTTTCCGAGATTGCTGGTAATGAAGAAGCTAAAGACGATTTAGTCGAAGTTGTTGATTTTCTTAAAAATCCGAAAAAATTCGCCGATGTTGGTGCAAAAATTCCTACCGGGGTACTTTTAGTTGGTCCGCCGGGAACTGGTAAAACAATGATGGCACGCGCGGTGGCTGGTGAAGCTAATGTGCCGTTCTTCTCGATTTCTGGTTCGGAATTTGTCGAGATGTTTGTGGGTGTGGGTGCCAGTCGCGTACGCGACTTGTTTGAAAAAGCTAAGAAAAACGCACCATGCATAATTTTTATTGATGAAATTGACGCGGTTGGTCGTCGACGCGGATCAGGTATGGGTGGTGGACACGACGAACGCGAACAAACCCTGAATCAAATTTTGGTTGAAATGGATGGTTTCGAAACTGGTCAAAACGTGATTGTGCTAGCAGCGACCAACCGTTCGGATGTTTTAGACCCAGCGTTACTTCGTCCAGGACGATTTGATCGACGGGTAACGCTTAATTTGCCAGAGCGCAAAGATCGCTTGGCTATTTTGAAAGTTCATTTTGAGAAAAAACCAACCGACAAGAATGTTGATTTAGATGCGTTGGCTGCCAAAACGACTGGTTCATCCGGTGCCGATTTAGCGAATATTGCTAACGAAGCAGCCATCCGAGCAGCACGTCAAAACCGCAAAACCATTAATAATAGTGATGTAACTGAAGCATTCGAGAAAGTATCGATTGGTCCTGAGCGCAAAAACAAAGTGATGAATGATCACGATCGCGAGTTGACAGCTTATCACGAAGGTGGTCATGCATTAGTAGCTCAAGTGTTACCCGACAGTGATAACGTTCATAAAGTAACGATTATTTCGCGTGGTATGACCGGCGGTGTAACTTGGACAATTCCGCCCGAGGATCGACCCTATACTAGCGTCGTCGAATTCAAAGATATTTTAGCACGAGCGCTCGGTGGTCGTATCGCTGAAGAAATTGTTTATGGTCGTGATAAAATCACCACTGGTGCTGGATCTGATCTTAGAAATGCGACGGCTGTAGCACGTGATATGATTGTTGAACAAGGTATGGGTACCAAACTGCGCGACCAAGTGTTTCATGAAGATGAAGGTGGTTTAATGATGGATCGCATTACACGCGAAAAACCTTATTCTGAAAAAACTGCTGAAGAAATTGATCGCGAAGTTAATGAATTGATTGAAGAAGCTGCCAAGCGGGCTCGTGTTGTAATTTCCGAAAATCGCAACTATCTTAACAAAATCAAAGATGCGTTATTAGAAGAAGAAACACTAGACGGTGACCAAGTTGCCAAAATTCTCGAAGGAGCGAAACTTCCAGACAGCGCGAAATTGTACTAAAACGTGGTACAATATTATCTGTAATGTTAGACGGTGATGAAGAGTTAAAAGTCTCGGTAGCTGGTGAGAAGTCTCCCGGTGAGCTGCTGGAACACTATACTGAACGGGCGGAGAAAATCGCTGAAACTGAGGAAAAAGAGCAAAAACAACGTCGACGTAATCGTGCGTTAGCCGCAATCGCTCGAGCGAACAGCAGAATCCCAATGCGTTTTGTGGCAGTTCTGTTAGCTAGCTCAACACTCATTTCGGCACTGCTAGGCATTTATCGTGATCGTATGTTAAATGGTATGTATTACGATACTTACAAAACTGGTATTGACGCTTATACGGCAGCTTTTTCAATTCCGGATTTTATGTTTCTGATCCTAGTTTCTGGTGCATTATCGGTAACGTTTATACCAGTTTTCAATGCGCGCCTAGCTAAGAATCAACGCGAATCAGCCTGGCAATTATCATCATCTGTGATTAATTTCATGGCACTAATTACGCTGGCAGCTTCGATTCTTATTATGATTTTTGCACCAGTATTAGTTAAATATATTGTTGGACCAGGCATGAGTGAGGCTGGACAAGGACTAGCAACATCGATGATGCGAGTAATCGCGGTTAACCCATTTCTATTTTCAATTTCAGCAATTATCGCTAGTATTCAGCAAGCAGTCGGGCGTTTTGTGTTTTTTGCGTTATCGCCGGCCATTTACAATATCGGTATTATTATTGGTGCAACTTGGTTCACTAATGGCATTTCAATTTTCGGCCACCAAATTTTTGCTGGTGGTATCATGGGTGTGGCGCTCGGTGTGGTTTTAGGAGCAGTGCTGCAACTGTTGGTGTCCTCTTTAGGTTTAATTGGTTTAGGTTTTGACTATAGATTCAAGATTTCCTGGAAAAACCAAGGTTTTCGAAAAGTTCTATCACTACTACCAGCTCGTTCAGCTGATCAAGGTCTCGATTACGTTAGTTCGATGGTGAATCTTAATCTAGCTAGCCGTATGGGACAAGGCACAATTCGCGCCTACAATCAAGCTAGCACACTTTATGCGATGCCGATTAACCTAATTGGCGTGGCGATTAGCACGGCGGCTTTTCCACAGATGACTGAGCGTATCGGTCAGGGTCGGCCTGACTTGTTTGCGCGCGAACTCAGAGCTATCCTCAGAGTAATTATTTGGCTATCGATGCCGGTAGCGGCGATTGCCTTTTTTACCCGCGGTTATATCGTCAGTGTGATTGCGCGTGGTGGTGATCAGCTGATTGTTCAACTGTTCGGCATCCTTTGTCTAGTGATTCTATTAAGGTCGGTTTATCATATCGCAGCGCGTAGTTTCTATGCCCAACAGGATACCCGCACGCCGCTGCTGATTTCTCTAACGACCATTATCATCACAATAGCACTAGAACTCTGGTTCGTTTTTGGTCTGCATGCTGGGCCAATTGGTATTGCTTGGTCGCAAGTTATTTGGGCGACTCTCGAAATTATCGCACTATTTGCACTGATGGCTCGTCGTATTCCAAACTTGTTCGATCGCGATTTTGTTTCAAGCGTCGGACGAATGTTTGTGGCAACGTCTGTTATGTCAATAATTACATACGTTCTAGTCAAAGTAATTGGTCTCGAATTCGTTGATCAGACGATGTTAATGGTCTTACCTGGGTTAGCTGTGATTGGCTTGATCAGTATGACAGTCTATATCATTTTGTCTAAATTCCTTAAACTCAGTGAAGCTGAGCCAGTGCTAAATTACATCAAAAAGATTACCCTTGGCAAATTATGGGTCGGAAAGAAACCGTGAGCATCGAAAAAATTCGCAACTTTTGTATCGTTGCGCATATTGATCATGGAAAGTCAACGCTCGCCGATCGGATGATGGAGTTGACTGGTACGGTTGAAAAGCGCGAGATGAAATCGCAACTCCTTGATTCGATGGATTTAGAACGAGAAAAAGGAATTACGATTAAACTTGCCCCAGTTCGAATGAAATGGCGTGATTATAATTTGAATTTGATTGATACCCCCGGTCACGTCGATTTTTCTTATGAAGTTTCGCGCAGTTTAGTAGCGTGCGAAGGTGCGGTTTTGGTTGTCGACACATCGCAGGGGATTCAAGCTCAGACCCTCGCTAATGTTTATTTAGCGTTATCTGCGGATTTGACGATTATCCCGGTGCTCAACAAAATCGATTTACCAGCGTCTGATGTCGGGCGGGTTAGCGCCGAAGTTATGAATTTGCTGGGTTGTGACGAAAATGAAATTATTAAAATCAGCGCCAAAACCGGCGATAATGTTGAACAAGTTTTGGACGCTGTGATTGAAAAAATCCCCGAACCAAAAGGCAAGCCCGACCAACCAACCCGCGCGTTGATTTTTGATAGTTATTATGATGATTATCGTGGGGTGATTTTGTACGTGCGCATGGTTGATGGAAAAATCGCGCGGAACGATACCATCAAAATGCTCGCCACGGGCGCCGAAGCCATCGCCCTCGAAGTCGGCCATTTGTCCCCAACCATGACCCCCGACCCTAGTTTGGACACTGGTGAAATCGGCTATATCGTAACCAACCTCAAAACCACCCGCGACGCGAAAGTTGGTGATACAGTGACGCTCGCAAAATATTTTAAAAAGGATAATAAATAATGGGAAATCTCAGTTGGTTCATTGTTGTAGTATTTATCGTTGCGGTGATTCTTTCATCTATCATTAGAATTCCGAAACAAATTAATCCCCAAGTTGAATATTCGTCAAAAAAACTTCTGTCGGTCAGTGAAAAAAGATTTCTTGATCTTTTAACTCCACTTACAAAATATGGGTTGATCATTGTACCGCAAGTTAATCTCGCGTCGGTAATTCAGAAAAATGGAAACGCGCGATATCAGAACGAGTTGTTTAGAAATGTTGATTTTGGTATTTTTGATAAAGATTTTAACGTGAGATTATTAATTGAACTAAACGATGCGACTCATGGTCAAAAAAAGCGTCAGTATCGTGATATTAAAGTTCGTCAAATCACAAAAAACGCTGGTATCCCACTTATTACTTTTTATACAAATAAACCCAATAAACAAGAGTATGTGCTTCATAGGATTAGTGAAGTATTAAATGAGGGAGACCACAATGATGATCAACGTGATTTAAAAACTGAGATTATTAAGAAAGGATATAAAAAATGAAGAAAGTGATATTATTTGCTGGTTGCCCAGGATCGGGCAAAACACCGATTGCTTATTATCTAAGTCAGAATCTGAATTTACCAATACTCAATAATGATGCAATTCGAACAGAAGTATCAGAAGACCACGGTTGGTATTTGGATGGAAAAGATGATGCTAAATATTATACAACGCGCGACGAGCGCGCATACGAGTTATTAAAAAGTGGTAAGGATTTTATCTATGATGCGAGTATTGATAGGACGTGGTCAGATAAAAAAGCAATTTTGATACAAAGTGGGTATGAATGGTTTATTATTTCAATTAACTTGAGCAAAGATAAATTGAAGCAGTTATATATTAATAAAAAATACGATAAAGGATCAGAAGGTGACTGGACGGAGCGTTTGGATGGTTGGTGCCAAGACCACCAAAAATTTTTGGAAAAATTTAGCGGAGAAATTGGACTTTGTATAGATGATGATAATTTCATATATAGATTAAGTATGTCATTAGAAGCAACGAGACGTTTTATGAAGGGAGGCAGATAATATGCCACGACCAACTGATAAAGAAGATTTAGAGAAACAAGGACGCGAAATGAAAAAAGTTTTACGGCTATTTCTATACGACGCGAAATTTGTTGAAATGTCTGAAAAAGAAAAAGCTCGTTTGGAAAAACTGCTTGGTCCAAAAGTTTTAATTACTCACATTGGTAGCACTGCGGTGCCGGGGCTTGGCGGCAAAGGGATAATTGACATTGTCGTTGGTGTTCCGAAACAATCGGACTTACATATTGTGGCAAACGAGCTGGCCCAAAATGGATATTTCTTTGACCTGGATAACGAAAATCCAGAAGACAGAATATTTTTAGCATCGCGCGAGCATAACAGCACACTGGGCGATTATCACATTCACGTTGTGGTAAAAAATGGCGACGAGTGGAATCAGCTAATATTTTTCCGTGATAGTTTGCGCAATAACGAAAAACTTAGAAATGAATATATAGATTTGAAAGAAAAACTATTTACGACAACCGGCGCGGATAGGGAAAAATACAAAAAGCAGAAGAGTGATTTCATAGAAAAAGCAGTTAAGGGGGACAGATGAACTCAAAACCCGATGTGAAAACAAGTTTCGTTTATGAGGGAAAAAAGATTCTTTGTGATTGGTATGATTTGGTCGGTAAGAATTTACCAGATATAGAGTGGGGACAGGTGTATATCATTGGCGACTTAAACGGACAAGTTCCAGTTGTCGTGTCTGGGAGTAAAGGCGGTCATGCGAATCTACCTGGTGGTCATACCGAACCGGGAGAAACAGTTGAGCAGACTTTGCATCGTGAAGTGTTAGAGGAACTAAACATGAAAGTTATTGAGTGGCACTTGTTGGGTTATCAACACCTAACTGATCCCGATGACAGGCAAGCTAATCAGTTACGAGTCTATGCCAAGTTAGAAAAAATTGGAGAGTTCATAGAGGATCCTGGCGGGTCAATCACGGGACATTTTTTGGTTGACCTCGATAAAGTTGACGATCATATTGAGTACGGTGTTATTGGCGAACGTTTAATGAAGTTAGCGAAGCCATTTTTTGATAAGGGGGCGAAATGAAATTATATCTAGGCTCGTATAAACCTTGGGAAACTGACGAAGATTTTTCAAGGTGCACTGAAATGATTGGGGAGAATAAAAAAGTCGCTGTGATTATGAACCCGATAGATTATTCCGATGATTTAGAACGAGTTAAAAATAGTTTTGACGAGACAAAAAGTTTTTTTGAGAGTCTGGGACTAGAACCATTTCAACTTGATTTGCGAGATTATTTTGGCAATCATGATGAGCTGGAAAAAGTACTGCATGATATCGGAATGATATTTATTTACGGTGGAAACACTTTTATTCTGCGTCGCGCATTTCGACAAAGTGGGCTTGATAAACTTCTGCCAGAACTTTTACGAAACGGCGTTGTCTATTGTGGTTTTTCGTCTGGCAGTTGCGTCCTTGCGCCAACTTTGCACGGGCTTGATGATACTGACGATCCAAATATTGTGCCAAGTGGTTACGAATCTGAAATTATCTGGGACGGACTAAATTTGATTCCATATTCTATTTTGCCGCATTATAATTCCGACCACCCCGAATCAGAATCCATCGGCGAAAGTATCGAATATTTTGAAAAAAATAATTTGCCATACAAAACCCTGCGAGATGGTGAGGCGATAGTTATTAATAACGAGGAGGTGAAATGAACAGAGTAATAATATTAGGTGCTAGTGACGGACTTGGCAAAGCTATTGCTGGTTTGTGCACGAAAGAAAAAATTGAAGTTGTGAATATCAGCCGAACACCATGCGATATTGATGGCGTGATAAACATAAATTGTGATTTATCAAAACAAGAAAATATTGATAGTGCAGTGGAAATTATCAAAAAAGATTACGAGAGCTTTGATGCTATTATCAACTGCGCTGCTATTGTCGCTATGGAAAAAATCAATCAAGTAACTTATTCAAAACTGGAAAAAGCATTCAAAGTAAATACCATTGCGCCACTGTATTTTATGGCGGCCTTATATGACAGTATTGTAAACAACGAAGCTGACATATTGAACATCGGGACCACCGCTTCTGCCCCATTGAAGGCGGGATTTCCTGACCAATTAGCATATACAACCACAAAATATGCTCTTAGGGGCGGTTCTTATAATTTTAGCCTGGAATTAAAAGACACAAAAAGTCGCACAATCCATATAAATTTAGGCGGCATGAATACCAGAATGCATGAAAAAGATTATGGAGCAAAAATTGAGAATCCTGACGATTGGATGGCTCCGTCGGATATTGCAGAAATTGTGTTGTATTTACTTAGGCTGCCAAAACAAATTGAAATATCCGAAATCACAATCAATCGTAAGAAGAGAAGGTTAGGATAATGAAAGATATTCCAGAAAAAGTCGAAAAATTAATCGACGATGCAAAAGTCTCGTTCATCGCGTCAGTTGATGAAAACGGTTTCCCAAATATGAAAGCGATGTTGGTGCCGCGCAAGCGTCGCGACGGATTAAAAACTTTTTGGTTTTCCACTAACACTTCGTCGATGCGCGCCCAGCAATATAGGAAAAACCCCAAAGCCAGCATTTATTTTTACGAAAAAGGTCGTTTCAATTACCAAGGCGTAATGTTAATTGGTAAAATGGAAGTTATGACTGATGCTAAAAGTAAAGAAATGATTTGGGAAGTTGGCGATCGCCTGTATTACAAAAAAGGCGTAACCGACCCAGACTACTGTGTCCTAAAATTCACCGCCGAATCAGGACGGTACTATAGTAATTTTAAGACGGAAAGTTTTAAAATAGAATGATATATCTACTCATAACACTGTATATTACGGCTGTTGTTATTTACACACAAGTTTTTAAATTTGCGTTACAGGCTGCCAAAAACCATGCCGCTATGACAGTGATTATGGAGATTATAAGTGCGTTGTTCCTGTTAGCTTTCATACCACTTTTCAATTGGCGATTACCGACGACTTGGCTACCGGTTGTACTATTAATTATCGCTTCAATTTTTTATGGTCTTTCTGATCGAATTAACACAACGGTCCAAAGCGGTGTTGAGGCGTCAACGTACAGCATTATTAAACAATTGGCAACTGTTTTGATGTTTATTTCTAGTTTTGTATTTTTTGGCGAGCCGTTTGTTGTGTGGAAAGTTATCGGCGCAGCGCTAATTATTGGAAGCAATATAATAATTTTCTGGAAACCTCATCAGAAAATTAACAAGTACTTTTTAATGGGTGTCGGCTCAACGATTCTTTCTGCGGTTGCACTATTTTTCGACGTCAATATCTCAGGTCAATTTAATCTGCCATTTTATCTAATAATCAGTTTTGTGGTGTCTGCAATTACGGTAACCATTGTATGCAAAGTCAGCCCGAAAAAAATAATTACGGAGTGTAGACAGAATAAGAGAATTTGGTACATGGTGTTAGTTGGTCTTGCCAGCGCTGGTTTAATGTTAACGAATCTACTGGCTTATCAAACCGAACGGGTATCAATAGTGGCGCCATTATTGGCGACTACGGTTCTAGCGAATGTGATTGTGGGTTACATTGTGCTGAAGGAACGTGACCATCTAGTAAAGAAAATTTTTGCTGCTTGTCTTATAATAATTGGTGTGATAATACTGAGTTTTGTCTAATAGAAAGGAGTAATAATGCCACGACCAACCAATAAAGAAGAGTTATTTACGAAAAGTTATTACGACTGGACCGGCACAACCACCCTCGGTGCATATTTCATTTCCGCAACCAGTAGCCACTATGATTGGGCAAATAAATTATTAAAAAAGATGAGGAAGAATTGATGTCGGTAAAAATCACCTATTTCGTTCACGGGACGACAACGGATAATGAAAATCATCGCTCGACGGGTTGGAATCCGGGCGAGTTATCCGAACTCGGAATCCAGCAAAGCAAAGAACTACCAAATTTAATTCATGATAAGAAATTTGATGCGATTTTCTGCTCCGATTTAACACGGGCGGTAGAGTCGGCAAAATTGAATTTTCCAAACCAAGAAATAATTCAGGATGAACGTTTGCGCGAGTGCAATTATGGCGATTTGAACTGTGCTGATTCTGATTTGGTCGTGGACGAAGACTACATAGAAATGCCATTTCCAAACGGTGAATCAATGCTGGGCGTCGAACATCGCATCCGTGATTTTTGCGAATTTCTGATCCAAAATTACGACAACAAACACATCGCAATCGTGGCGCACAAAGCACCGCAACTCGCGTTCGAGGTCATCACGTTAGGTAAAACTTGGCAAGAAGCCATCGCAACCGACTGGCGAAAAATCGGATCCTGGCAGCCGGGCTGGGAGTATACAATTAAAGGAGGTATTTAGTGAGTACATATATAGGTGAAGCAATCAACCCAAAAACTAATAAAGTTCAAAAGGCTCTATTTTACGACGATTTTTATGGGCAACATTATTATGGAATCGGTTTTCGCGAAGACGGAGAGGACGCCACGGACGAGCGAGATTTGTTTCCGGATACCATTATCCTTGAAGATTACGTTTTTTACCCAATCGACCAAATCGAGGCGTTAGAGGATCTGGGATGAGTGATTTAACTACCATCCCCGGCATTGGCAAAGTCGTTTCGACGAAACTAGCGCGAATTGGAATTACGAAAGTTGAAGATTTCGTTGGTCAAGATGCGGAAGAATTATATGAAAAATGGTGCGCGAGTGCGCAAGACCCATACGACGTCGACCATTGCGTCCTGTACGTTCTGCGCGAAGCCGTCTATTACGCCAACGGCGGTCGCGACCCGGAAAAATTAAAATGGTGGAATTGGAAAGAAAAGAAGAAAGCATGAAAATTGCCAGTTGGAATATCGGCGCTGCGCATACAATCAACTCAACAGACGTTTTTGATT
>JGI24696J40584_12961470_pt1 | contig 17205 bp, 16 predicted proteins | sample TergutCo191P4_FD_40584 | JGI IMG/M metagenome (IMG submission 40584)
AGGAGAGATGGCCGAGTGGTCGAAGGCGCACGCCTGGAAAGTGTGTAAACGCCGAAAGCGTTTCAAGGGTTCGAATCCCTTTCTCTCCGCGAACGTAAATAATTTTAAATAAATAAATTATAAATTTTACTAAACAATTAATCATTAATTTTAAACGTACAGTTATTATGAAAAAACTAATCGCTTTATTTGCCGTTGTAGGTCTTTTGACCTTCGGTATGATGCAAAATTCTTTTGCACAAAATGGAAAAGTTGCGGAAGATCCCGCCCAAATTGAACAAACTGATGCAGCTCCCGCAGAAAAAGCCGCCGTTATTGAAGACAGTGACGACCAAATCCAACAAAGCTTACATTATGTTTTAAAAGACAAATTTATTGAAGGTACAGCGCTTTGGATGTCGCCAATTCTTGTCTGTCTGATTATTGGTTTGGCTTTCATTATCGAAAGAATTTTTTATCTCAATTTAGCTACTGTTAATTCTAAAAAATTATTAAGTAAATTAGATGAAGCTTTAAAATCAGGTGGCGTTGAAAAAGCTAAACAAGTTTGTAGAGACACCAAAGGACCTTTGGCTGGCGTATTCTATCAAGGGCTTGACCGAACCGACGAAGGCCTCGAATCTGTTGAAAAAGCATTAGTGGCTTACGGTAGCGTACAAGTTGGCAAACTGGAAAATAACTTGAGTTGGATCTCTCTTTTCATCGCTATCGTTCCTATGATCGGATTCTTGGGTACTGTTGTTGGGATGGTACTTGCTTTCGACGATATTGAAAGAGCAGGCGATATTTCTCCTACCATTGTTGCCGGTGGTATGAAATTGGCGTTGATCACAACCGTATTCGCGTTGATCACCGCTGTAGTTCTTCAAATTTTCTACAATTATATTATATCTAAAATTGATTCTATCGTTGTGGATATGGAAGACGCCACAATCTCATTCATGGATATGATGATTAAAAATAAATAATTGATTTTCTTACATAAATAAAATTTCAAAACATGAGGAAAATTATTAACATTACCATATTTGCGCTCGCAGGGTTGACAGTTATTCTGTCGGTGATGTTCGGTATTGGCTTCAATCAGGAAGCTAAAGACAAATTCCGCAACATCGTTGATGTAAAAGCCAGTAACCCCCAAATGCTTACAGATTTACAGGGCGCTACCGTTGAAACTCTCCCCGCCTTTATTGATAAATATCAAGGTGACCTTAATACACGTAATGCCGACTTGAAAAAAGAAAAAAAACAACGCGATATTTTTTATACTTTTAGTTATCAATTAGGTACTATCTTTGATGCAGAAACATTTAACAATTTTAAAGCCAAATTTCCTACCTATTCGAAATCAATGTTCGCCGAAGCAGATAGAAAAGAGTATTTCGTTAACGACTTTAATAAAGTAAACTCTTATGCCGATTTTCAAAATTATTACGACAAACTCCTTGCCGATTACGCAGAGGTTTCCCAAGATTACTTGAAAAAAGTGAGTGCTGTAAAAGCAGAAACCACTTTACTGAAACAAGTGAGCGACATTAATTCCGCTATTTCTACAGTTAAAAAAGAGTATGACCTGAAAGAACTCCAAAAGGATACTAAAACTTTTAAATCAGAGTCTTGGCAATTTAACCTTGCTTTGAACCTGTCTTATTTTCTGTTCTTTGCAACTTGCGCCATCATGTTGTTTTTCTTATTATGGCACACCTTTAAAAATATGAAGAGCAATATCGCTTTAGTATTAGGCATTGGTGCAATCGTGCTGTTGGTCTTCATTGGCTACCTCTTCGCCTCTCCGGAACTTTCTCCGGTTGCCATTAAAATGCAACAAAGCCCCGAAACAGTAAGATGGATTGAAACAGGACTATATGCTACTTATGCTATGCTTTTTGGTACGATAGCCATCATTGTTGTTACCATGATTATTAACGCAATAAAAACAAGATAGATATGTCAAGTCGTAAACTCCCCGCATTTAATACAGCGCAAATGGCAGATATTTCGTTTCTGCTGTTGACGTTCTTTATGATGACGTCAGCTATCAATGTGCAGCAGGGGATTCCAAGACGTTTGCCGCCTCCCAGCGATGGAAAAACAATAGTTGATATTAACCAAAGGAATATATTTCAAGTGATCGTTAACTTTAATGATGACGTGCTTGCTAATGGTGAAGTTATTCCCTTAAATCAACTGACTCCCCGCGCAAAAGAATTTTTGGAAAATCCTCTGAATAATCCCCATCTCCCCGAAAAGGATGTAAGACTCATTGAAAATATGGGCGAATATCCAATTTCAAAAGGTGTACTCTCGCTTCAAAACGACCAAAGCACGTCGTATAATATGTATGTACAGGTGCAAAACGAATTGCAACGCGCTGTAAACGAACTTCGTGATAAAGTTTCGTTGCAATATTTCGGAAGAAAATATGAACTTTTGGACACCACTTTGCAAAAAGCGGTTCAAAAAGCGGTTCCTATGAATATTTCTGAAGCGCCACCCTCTAACTATGGTAAAGAAGAATAATTAAAGAAAGGAGAAAATTATGGCACGTTTTAAAAAAGATCAAAAAAGAGAATTGGCGCCTATGGGCACCGGTTCAATGGCAGACATTGTTTTCATGTTCTTGTTCTTCTTTATGGTTATTTCCAATATGAGGGAAACCAATGTTAAAGTTAATTTGGCTATGCCTGCAGCCTCCGAAATTCAAAAATTGGAAAAAAAATCGCTGGTAGCCACAGTATATATTGGTATTCCTAAAAATGAAAATGAGAACACCCTCCCTCCCGGAAAAGTTTCTGTACAACTAAACGACCAAACAGTTAAACAGGAAAATTTCGTTAAAGATGTGCGCGACTTTATCGCCGTTGAGAAAGAATCTCGTAATGAAGAAGATAAACAAAAACTTACCTTCTCTATTAAAGCAGATAAAGAAATTCAAATGCGTTACATCAACCTGATTAAAGCAGAACTTCGTACCAACAATGCGTTAAAAATTAACTACGCTACGTTAAGAAAGTCGCATGATTAGTAGATGTATTTTATTATAACGAAGGGGCTGAAGGACAGCCCCTTTTTTTGTGATTGAAGAATCATTCATTCCACCATGACTTCTAATTTTTCTGCTGCTGCATTTGTTCTATTCGTGTTTAACTGTTTTTAAAAAAAAACATGTTAATTTGCACCCTCATTATTCATATTAATCAAGGAAAAAAATAACCGAATGAAAAACTACAAATTTACCATTAATGACAACAAGTATTCAGTTGATATTGTTGATGTTGAAGATCAAATGGCAACTGTGGAAGTAAATGGAACTCCCTATCAAGTAGAGTTGGAGATGGAAGTTCGAAAACCGGTTTCGACCCCTAAAAAGGTAGTTAAAGTTTCACCGGCGCCAACACCTCAAACTGTACAATCTGCTACTCAAACCACAGCCCCCATACCCAAAGTGCCTCAAGCTACTGCGGCTCCTTCGGGTGGAAGTGTTATCAAATCGCCGCTTCCGGGTATTATTTTAGACATTTTCGTGAAAGAAGGAGATCCTGTGAAACAGGGACAACATGTAATCATGTTGGAAGCCATGAAAATGGAAAATAATATTGATGCTGATAGAGAGGGTATTATTAAAGAGATTCGGGTAAAACATAATGACTCTGTAATGGAGGGCGATGTACTCATTGTAATTGGGTAGCTACGGATATATAACCCCAACGGTTTTTCGAATCGTTTTCCGTTTGCTGTTCAAATTCCAATATTCCATTTTTACAATATACAAATCAGGAGGAACACGATAGTTTTTATCTGATACCCCGTCCCAAAGGAAAACTTCTTTCAATGTACAAATTCGATTGTTTGCAATTGTTTTGATAAGATTTCCTGATCGGTCAAAGATGGTGAGTGAAACTCTGTTTTCACACTCCTCAAAACAGCAATGAATTTCCACATAATCGGAAATGCCGGATTGATTTGGAGAAAAAACTTCGGGGATAATCTTTATTATATCTTCTGAATTATTATGGTTAGAGAATTGCGAATTTTGATAGCCGGGGGTAGCAAATCCAAAACTTTCGGCAGCAGATTTCCAATTATGATCATTTTGCGTCTCTCGCTCAAAACTTACTCGCTCTAAAGATACCCCTGCGACAGAATTTAGTAGCGGATAGTGCATTGCTTCATCGTATTGAAACCGATCTATGGTATTATAACTTTTGTCGCTCAAAAAAACTACTCCTGAACTGTTGGTGTAGGAAGGTAACGAGTCGCACTGCACCAAACGTTCTATATAGGGCACAAAGTATTGTTCTTCAGTAACGTTTTTCAGTTTACACAAAGCCACATACTCATTTGGGAAAAGCAAAAAACCGGAACTTACCGCAGGTATTGATTTATCGGGAAGTTCAGCGCCTCCCGAACCTATACGCACCAATGCCAAATCTATGACTTTTTGCGATCGGTTATACAATTCTACAAATTCTGCCCGCGCATTATCCCTTGCATTAAAAAGCACTTCATTAATCACTAAATCAAAAGGTTGAGGAGTAGTTGGAAGAGCAAAACGATACGACCAATTTTTTTCAATTGTGTTTTGTGCACAGTCCCATACTCTATCTTTCATTGTGAGCATGTACATCACGTTGGGTTGCATAGGATGCCGCAGGGTTATTTGTAAAATGTTGTTATGAGGAGGCGCTTCACTCACCGAAGCAATCTCTAAATCTTTATCAAGTGCAAACAACTGCAAAGTTTTTGCACTATCGTAAAAAATAGTTTCTGTAAAAAACACACGCAAATGTAATGAATCCATGACGGTAATTTTTTCAATTTCAGGAGGGTTGTGATCCGGATTTTTGGCAAGAATAGAGTTTTGTTTTCCGGGTGTGCCACCAACATTAGCAATGGAAGAATCCCAATTATTTTCACCGGTGCAAGGATTTTCAGGGTCAATCATCTCTAATGACCAGCCTCCATCCGACTTGTGTTTATTTCTATGCCACAAATTTGAAAACTCAATTTCGTGAATTACTTCATTTTCTGCATTGTAAAGTATCAATTGTGTTCCGGCATCCGCAATGCTTAACGAAGAAACACAGTAGATGTTTGCCTCTGTATCATCTTGGTAATCATTACAAGAATTGGCAATAAGAAAAATATATCCATTGGGTGGAATCCGTATTTCAGGCAGGTTTTTTGTGGAGTTGTTTATTTTTAATTTCCAATTTGTCAAAATGACAGTGTCGGGAACACCAAAATTGTGAAGTTCAATATATTCACAATTAGGCAAACCAACAACGGGGTTAGGTTTTGCCATAATTTCTGTTATGAGTATGTCGTTTCTGCGAATTTTAGCAAAACAAAAGCGCCCCGAAAACTTTTCAATTACATTACCTGCCATATCTTCAATGTTTTCTATTGCTATGGTGTTAAAAATTCTATCTTCAAACTCATTTTCAAACTGAATTTCAACACGTGAAAAATCATTATTTACAAAATCACACACTGCGGGTTTTAACGTATCATTAATTATGTAATTTGAAGATAATAAAGCGGTTTCTGGGGTTACATTTTCCGAGAAATGAAAGTGCAATGTTTTGCCGTCTTGTTGCGGTTGCAGCGAAAGCACTTGTGGTTTCACCGTATCCATTTTTGGCGGTCCAAAGTAGAAATCATCAAAATAGAACTTTTTGCTGTTCGATGCTGTGTATTTGCAATATATACCTAAAGCGGCGTGTTCAAACTGCTCCACGCTTACACCCGAAGTTTCGGTTTTAAAGATTCCGTTTAGCAGTTCATCCACCAAAATTTCCCAATGGTTAGGTTCTGTGTATCTGACTTTTATATTCAAAAAAAAGCTATTAGAAATTCTGCCTTCTGTTCCCCGGCAAATGGAAGTGTGAGAAGTGCCGTTTTGATAAAAAAGTTCTATAGCGTCTTGTGCCAGATTTTCCCCGAACTGCAAATAGTATCCTCTTAGAAACAAAGAAGTTAAATCAGTAGTGTTGGCAGTTAGATAGATTCGCGCAAAATTATTGTTAGAGGGGGCAAACGACAAGCGGATATAAAACATCCACTCCCACACATCGTAGAATTGTGGTGTTGGCAACGACAAATAGGCTACCCCAGCCTCTATGGCATTGAGTTGCAGTTCATGGTTGGAGTTTACGGTAAACAGCGTTCTATCTCCTACCCACTGGGGAAAATTTTCATCCGAAAAAGAATCAAAAATTTGAGCAAAGGAGCAAAAAGCCGACAGGATAAGACCTGTTAAAACAACAAACTTCTTCATAATGAGTGATATATTAGTATTTTTAGTGCAATGAGTTAAACGCAGCAAATATAATATCTCAAAAGGCGTTTGTCAAGGGGTAAGGTAATTTTGTTGAAAAAAAAATGAGGGATTGGCTTAAAAACAATCACCTTCAACGGCTGTTTTTACAATGTAATGGGCTTGCCAACGCAGTTGTTGCGGGAGATGTTGTTTCGTGTATCAACTTAACAAATTCAATGTTGGCAAAGTGCCCCGGTTTACGGGCAATGATTTCACCCTTAATGGGTTTTCCAAGGAGGTACAAATCTCCCAATAAATCAAGTAGTTTGTGGCGCGCGGGTTCATTTAAATATTGCAATTGAACATTGTTTAGTGTACCGTTTTCATTAATCTGGATATCTTTTTTGTTGAAAAAAGTGCCGATTTCTTCTAAAATTTCAGGGTCAGGTTTTTTATCCACAAAAACAATGGCATTATCCAATTCACCGCCTTTAACTAAATTATGTTTAATAAGGTATTGTAATTCATGTAAAAACACGAAGGTTCTGCAAGGGGCAATATTTTCAACAAATTCTTCCATTTTTTTAATAGAAGCATACTGGCTGGAGAGCACGGAAGTGCCATAATCCACCATAACCGACACGGTAAACTTCTCGGCAGGCACTAAAATCAGTTCAATACCTACGTCAGGTTTTTCAAATTTAACCACCTCCTCAACAGAAATATATTCTCTTGGTTCGGACAAATCCATGATGCCGGTTTTTTCAATGATATGAACAAACGGGGCTGCACTTCCGTCTAAGATAGGCATTTCTTCTGCATTGATCAGAACAAGCAGATTATCAATGCTCATACCTGCCAAGGCCGCTAATAAATGCTCAACGGTTTTCACGATAGCACCGTTTTCTTGCAAGCTAGTGCTACGCGACGTGTCAATGACATTTGAAATATGCGCCTTAACGGTGGGCTGGCCATGTAAATCAATTCTTTGAAAGACAATGCCATGATTTGCCGGAGCAGGTTGTAATTTGATAGTGACTGCACATCCTGTATGCAATCCTTTGCCGGAGATTGAAGCCTCCGAAGCGATTGTAGTTTGTTTTTTTTTCATAAAAACTTGTTATTTGAAAAAATCACTCTGATTTCTTCATTTGTTTTTCTAGTACATTAATTTGGTTAAACAATTCAGGTAATTTTTTTCTATATATAATAAGTTTTTTTTCTTCTAAAGCGGATGCTGCTGGGGTTCCCAGCACCGTTCTATTATCAGGCACATTGTTTGTTACGCCCGATTGTGCGCCAATAATGACGTTGTCTCCAATTTTCAAATGACCAATGATACCCACTTGTCCTGCAACAATCGCCCTCTTTCCGATTTTCGTGGATCCGGAAACACCTGATTGTGAGGCGAAGGCAGAACCTTCTCCAATTTCACAATTATGCGCAATTTGAATAAGGTTGTCTAATTTCACATGGTCATGAATTTTGGTTGAACCTAACGTTGCCCTATCAATGCAAGTATTTGCGCCTATTTCCACGTGGTTTCCAATGGTTACGTTGCCAGTTTGCGGCACTTTGAAATAGTCGTTTCCTTGTTGAGCGAATCCAAAACCATCTGCTCCAATTATCGCACCGGCATGAATAATAGTATCGTCTCCTATTTCACAATCGGCATATACTTTCACACCGGAATAAAGAACGGAGTTGTTTCCTATTTTCACACCATCGCCGATGCAAACATGCGGATAAAGTTGCGCATGATCTGCAATTTTTGCATGCTCTCCCACGCTTACAAACTCTCCGATGTACACATTTTTGCCAATTATTGCCGTGTTTGCCACACAAGCTTGCGGTGAAATGCCCATTTTTTTAGGCTTCATTTGTTGATACACTTCCAAGAGTTTTGCCAATGCCAGATAGGGATTTTCGGCGCGGATAAGCGTAATTTGAATAGGCTTTTCCGCCACAAAGTCTTTGGACACAATCACCGCAGAGGCTTTTGTATCGTAAATATAATCAGTGTATTTTGGGTTTGCAAGAAAAGACAATCCACCTTCAACGCCTTCTTCAATTTTACATATAGTATGAATGGTCGTGTTGGGATTTCCCTCAATAGAGGCTGCTATTATTTCTGCAATTTTAGATACCGTAAACGTCATCAAAAATTTTTCGGCAAAAATAGAATGTTTTTTTAATGGCAAATAAAATTGGGCTATTAAAAAAAATATATATTTGCCGCCCCTTATAAAGGAGGTGAAAAGAAGGAGAGATGGGTGAGTGGCTGAAACCAACAGTTTGCTAAACTGTCGTAGGGGAAACCCTACCGGGGGTTCGAATCCCCCTCTCTCCGCAAAAAATCCAAATATTTTTTTTTCAACTATGGTTTTAACAAAATGCTTGAAGTAACTCTTTTTTTGTACTTTCGCCGCCTAAAAAAAATTTAACGATGCCCCCACTAATTACCCCTTCTTTTGGATTGCTTTTTTGGATGCTGATAGGTTTTGGTATCCTGTTTTTTATTTTGGCAAAATTTGCATGGCCAGTCATTACAAAAAAAATAGCTGAACGTGAACAGTTTATACAAAATCAGCTTACCGAAGCAGACTATGTGCGGCAAGAGATGAAAAACCTCAAATCGGAACACCGGCAGTTGTTAATTGAAGCTAAAGATGAACGCGACAAAATATTAGCAGATGCTCGAAAAATGGCGGATAGGCTGAATGATGAAGCCAAACTGCGCCGCGAAAAAGAAACCGATAATATGATGGCAGAAACACGCGCCGCAATAGAAAACGAAAAAAAGAAAGCCATAATTGAAATCAAAAACGAAATAGCCAATCTCTCTATAGAAGTTGCAGAAAAAATCCTCCGCGAAGAATTTAAAAATTCCTTGCGGCAGGAAGAATTGATTCTGAAGTGGGTGGAAGAGATGAAGTTATAGATATCTACTTTTTAATTACCAATATGGGTTCTAACGTAATCAGTTCCCTCTAATGCTCGGACGGGTGCAAAACTTTCAAATTCGCACAAACTTTCAGGCGAGCAAATGCCTTACTTGCGCCAAGCACGCCCCCACGTATTGTCATTGTATTCAATCTTTTATATTCTTTTTTTCTTAAAAAAATATTTACGTTTTTTATCCGCCAAAATTCAACTTGTATAGTGTTGCTTTTTTTGATTCGACAAGTTAGTTTTGTCATGTTCACTCCGTTCACACCACAAAACTAACACCACGCAAAATGCATAGCATCCTATTGAATCACAACTTTTTTTGCCACCCGATGTCCCTGCGTTGAAGCTACCACAAAGTAGATTCCTTTTTGCAAACTCGCTACATCAAGCATACCATCATTAAAATGAGCTTGCGCAAAAACTATTTTGCCAGTAAGGTCATATATGGCAACGTGATACGGCGTTTGTTGGTTCGTTATTATATTAATAAAGGTATCTGCCGGATTGGGCGTAACGTTAAAGGTTGAAAAATAAGAAGGGAGCTCTTTTATACTTTCTTCTCCCAAAACATAATCTATTTCAATATCTGTAATGTAGCCCTTTTTTATATGAAGACTTTGTGCACCGCTACTTTCCAAGCGAAAACGCGCTTGAAAGAAATCACTATTAATAAACTGATTAAGAGAAATTTCACAATTTACCCAATTGGGATTATCACCTGTTATCTGGGCTAATTTGTGCCATGTTTTTCTGTCGTTGGTTACTTCAAAAAACAGTCTTGCATTATACCATATTCCTCTAATAGTATCAGCCCATTTAAAACGAATAGCAATATTTTCAGTATTTTCCGGAATAGGAAACCAGTCTAATTCTGCAATAGATAAATAGTTGTCCGGAAAAGCTACAGTTTCTGCCGTATTACATAAAGAGGTTTTATTGCTAATAGTTTTGATTACCCAGTTACTTTGCTCAAACCCATGTCTATTTTCAGTAAAATCGTTAAAATAAGGGAGTTGTAAAGGTGTAACAAAGGTTACCTCATCTTTGAAGGAGGGGGCGCTTTCCTGTCCGTTCTCCTTGTGAACGGCAATGACGTAGTATTCATATTTATTTCCCAATTCAACATCCTGATCTTCATAAAAATTGTCGGCAGTTTCTCCTACAAAAGCGCCATTTCTAAATAATTTGTATGAAGAGGATTCACTGTTGTTATCCCAGCTTACCTTAATTTTATCTATACCTGAACAAGCGCTGAGGTTTTGGGGAGGCAACCACGCATTTGCCAATTCAGTAGAGGAAGCTAAAACTGCCTGTACGAATGCTTTTGCCAAATCCAATCTGTTCACGCCGCATTTTACGCCTACCTGATAGGGTCCAATCGTATCACACATTTGGTGGTAGCAAGGATGTTGGCTATGGTATTCTATATCACCAATATACAAAGAGGGGTATTCATACATATTAAATGGCATGTGGTCGCCGCCGTAACTGTCGCCTTCGCTTAAACGAATGGTGGGAATAGAGGGAACATAGATATTTGCTGTTTGATGATAATATTCAAACAGTGCTTTCGAGATGTTGGAATAGCCGGAAGCCATTAAGGTGTTTGGGTTATCGGGAGGAAACCAGCCAATCATGTCCATATTAAAATGGGCGATAATGTTCATGTTTTCTTCTGCGCATTTTTTGGCAAAGGGCAAACTGCCCACCATCCAATACTCCTCCGCATTGAAGGGCACAAACAAAATAGAGCGTTTTGTGGGGATATTTTTGAGCAAGCGCGCGCATTCCAGCACGCCGGAGGTTCCGGAGGCATTATCGTCAGCGCCGGGACCCACCGCTATATCATACGTGGAATGGTCATAATGCGAAGTAATCATGATATATTCATCAGGAAATTCGGTTCCTTTTTTCACTACCACCACATTTCCCGCTTCCAATTGGGTTCCTTGCATGTTAAAAAAATGAATAGAAATATCATCAACATCATAACCATAAGATTCAAAACGGTCAATCAACCAATTTTGCACGATTAATGCTTCCGGAGATTTCGCCACTCGGAAAAATTGTTGCATGTAACGAATGCTGCTTTCTATATTGCTTTGATTTACCTGATTAATCAATTGCACAATTTCCTGCTTGGGCTGGGTAATTACCGGATAGGATTGATTTCTGTTACCTTTGTTGTTAATTAACGTGGCTTGGGCGCAGATGTTAAAAGACAACAAGGTGAAAAGAAGGGTGCAAAGGAAGTGGGATTTTTTTATGGGAAAAGTGGATTTTTTCATATTGAGAGATTAAGGTTGCGAAAATAGAAGAATATTTTTTAATTTCTTTTGTAATTCAAATTTTGATATAATTTCGCGCCCTTAATTCAAATTTTTTATTAACTAAATTTATCACATTATGACAAAAAAATTTTTTGCTGAAATGATCGGAACCATGGTTTTGGTTCTCATGGGCTGCGGTGCTGCAGTTTTTGGCGCCGACTTAATGCAGAGTATTGGCGGAAGCACTTCTGCCTCCTGGGTATTGATGGTGTCTTTTGCCTTTGGTTTGGCTGTAGTTGCCATGGCTTACACAATTGGACCTATTTCAGGGTGCCACATCAATCCGGCAATTACGTTAGCCGTTTTTATTAACAAAGGAATCTCTGCTAAAGGGATGGGCGTTTACATGCTTGCACAAGTAATTGGCGCTTTTATCGGCTCCGGAATTCTTTTTGCATTGGTAAAAACCGGCGCTACAACCGGCGGAATTACCACCACCGGCGCGAACAATTTTGCTGATGGCATGCTTGTCCCCGCCTTAATCGCCGAAACCGTATTTACCTTTATCTTCATTTTAGTTGTTTTGGGCGCAACCGACAGCAAAAACAACGCTACCAAATTCGCAGGATTAGCCATCGGTTTGGCTTTGGTATTGATACACATCGTTTGTATTCCTATTACAGGAACTTCTGTAAACCCTGCTCGTAGCATTGCTCCGGCTGTTTTTGAATGCGGAACTGCTTTAACCAACCTGTGGGTATTCATCCTGTTCCCGATCGTAGGCGCAACATTAGCTGCATTCACCTGGAAATGCTTCAAAAAAGAATGCTGCTGCTGCAAAGAAACTACGGAAGAATAATTCCTTCAAAGTTAAAAGTTTAAGGTTCAAAGGTTAAAGTTTGAACCTTGAACTTTTGAATACAAAAAACAATTAAAATAATTAAATGTGAGCAAGTTGCGTATTGTATAAACTTTAATCTTATAACTTTAAACCTTAAATATCCCCCATGCACATCGCCGTAGCCGGAAACATCGGTTCAGGAAAAACAACACTCACCGGAATGCTTGCCAAACATTTCGGCTGGGAGGCGCTTTACGAAAGCGTGGATAACAACCCCTATTTGGCAAGTTTCTATGAAGATATGCAGCGCTGGTCGTTCAATCTGCAAGTCTTTTTTTTAAATAGCCGTTTTCGACAAGTAGTTGAAATTCGAAAGAGGCAAAAAAGCGTGATTCAAGACCGTACCATTTATGAAGATGCCCATATCTTTGCCCCAAACTTGCATGCTATGGGGTTGATGCCAACTCGCGATTTTGAAAATTATGCTTCTCTCTTTGAATTGATGATGCAATTTTTGCAACCGCCCGACCTGCTCATCTATTTGCGCGCCGATGTCTCCACCTTAGTCGCTCAAATTCAAAAAAGAGGCAGAGAATATGAAACTTCTATCCGTTTAGATTATTTAAAATCGCTCAACGACCGTTATGAGGAGTGGATCTCTAAATATGACGCCGGAAAATTATTAATCGTAGATGTGAATACCGTTAAAATTGAAGAGATTCCGGAAGATTTTGGGAGTGTGATTGAAATGGTGAACGCCGAATTATACGGATTGTTTTAATCATTTTTTTTCTTTGGCGTTCGTTTAGCTTTTTTTAACGCATCCGATAACACCCATTCTATCTGTCCGTTTATACTGCGAAACTCATCGGCAGCCCATTTTTCAATAGCTGCCAATGTGTCCGCATCAATTCTTATTATAAACGATTTTTTTTCTGTTGCCATCTTAATTATAAAGCGTACCGGCATTTACAACGGGCGTAGCGGCGCGGTCGGAAGTGAGTACCACCATCAGATTGCTTACCATGGCAGCTTTTTTGTCGTCATCTAAATCAATTACTTGTTTTTCAGACAGTTGTCTTAATGCGAGATCCACCATGCTCACGGCGCCCTCCACAATTTTAAAACGTGCAGCCACCATAGCAGTTGCTTGCTGGCGTTGCAACATGGCGCCGGCAATTTCGGGAGCATAAGCCAAGTTGCTGATGCGCGCTTCTATCACCTTGATGCCGGCAATTGCCAAACGGTCGGTGAGGGCGGCTTCCAGCATGTCGTTCACCTCTTCTCCACCTCCACGCAACGTAATGTCAGCATGTTCATCTTCAAGACTGTCATAAGGATATGAACCTGCCAAGTTTCTAATAGCGGCTTCACTTTGCACATCTACAAACTTCACATAATTATCCACATCGAAAGAGGCTTTAAAAGTATCTTCCACTTTCCAGACCAAAACGATTCCAATCATAATGGGGTTTCCCATTTTGTCATTTACCTTGATCGGATCGCTGTTTTCATTGCGCGCACGCACAGAGATGCGGGTGCGTAATGTTAAAGGGTTAAACCAGAAAAAACCGTTATTCATGCAGGTCCCCTGATATTTTCCAAAAAAAGTAATTACCAAGGCTTCATTAGGCTTAATGATTGAGAGCCCAATCATCATAATAAACGATACTGCTGATAGAATGAGCAGAAGCCAGCGAGCGCCTGACGTGTGAGGCGCGTAAGTCTCCAGAAGTGCGGGCGCTAAAATGCCGGCAATTGCCATAAGTAACAGAATGGTAAACATTCCAAATCCGTTTTTTCCTGAAATAAATTTTTCTTTTTTTTCCATTTTGAATTGATTTTAAGGTTAATATTCTTTGTTTTTTCGTTCAATTTTTGCAACTACTGTTTCTATTTCTTTTTCCCTTTCTGTTCCAATCATCACTTTTTTTCCGTTTTTTAACTCTAATTGTAAAGCATATTTTCCTGAAACACTATATATTATGTTTTTACTAAAATAGTTAGTAAGTTTTATGCCATCGAATCCTATTCTCAAACCTAAGCCTGTTTTTGATCTGTATCCCCACCCCCCATGCTTGAAATATTTTATTTTTTGAATGGAAACATTAGAAATATCTTCCCATTTATAATGTTCAAATGATCTGGTAAAGGGAAAAAATCTCACCCTAATTTCGTTTGTTGTGACGGAAGTTTCTAAACGGGCTACCCAAAAAAGAATAATTGTTACAATAATGATTGCCGTAACAAAACTTGTAGTAATTATCAAACCTGTGTCACTCAAAGGATTAGTGCCCCATGGTTGCCCTTTCCCAATTTGTTGAATGGAAGCCCAAATAAAAATACCCGGCACACTAAGAAGGGCAGTCATCATCACCCAAATTGCAGGGTGTCTAAATTTTTGCTGTTCTGAAAAGAGAATTTTATCATTCATTTTGATATCATTTTGATAGCGCGAAAATATATTTTTTTTATTTGGGAGAGAAAAAAATAAAAAATAATCGAAGAATTTGCACCCATATCAAATTCCTAATAATCATCTCTTATCAAGATTCTATAACCAAGAAAATAATACTTTTGCCCGAAAATAGCACAAAAAGCATTAAGGCTTGGTACTGTTTTTCCGCAAAACTATTTGATAAAAAACTGAAATAAACCATATTAAAACATAAATCTAAGTAACATAAAAATAAAACCACAAATAATGTTAAAACGCTACCTCTTCACCTCCATCTTGTTTTTTTTTACTCTCGCTGCCATTTTTGGGCAAGCTCCCGTAAAAAATCAACAGCCCAACAAGGAATTGATTGACAATTTTAGCCGTTTTTCAGTGCAAAAACTTTCTGATACGGCTTATTCTTATTTATTAAACAACAGTTTCGACACGGCGATGGTTTGTTACAGTCTGCTGATTAACTCTCCTGTTAAAAATAATAATGCAGAATTTCAGAGAACTATCGCAGAAGCCTACAACAGGGCTGCCATCATACACTACTATTATATGTGCGACTACCGCAGTTCTTACGATTATTTGATTAAAGGATTGTTGCTTTGCGAAAAAACTAATAATCTTGTAACGCAAGCGAAGATTTACGCCAACATTGGAAATATTTACTATCACTTCGGCAGGTTTGATATTGCAAAACTGTACTATTCCGATGCGCAAAAGATCTCTCAAGACAGCTGTAATATTGTGATTCTATTAAGCACCCTCAGCACGATAGAATTGGAGATAGGAAGCATGGACAGCGCCTCCTTATATATCAATAAAGCATTGGAAATCAGTAAACGGCACAACAACTTCTTCTTGTCCGGCATACAAAGTAATATAGCGTTGATGTATCAAAAAAACAAACAATATGATTTGGCTTTGTCCTACTATCATTTAGCATTGGAAGAATCTCGCAGAGCCAATAAAATTGATTATGAAACAGAGACTTTGTCGGATATTGCCAAACTTTTTTTTGAAATAAAAAAAATAGATTCTGCGATACATTACATTAATTTATCGAATAAATTGGCGGATGAAATTCATTTTTTAAGAATTAAATCTTACAACTACCTCACCCTCTCGAAGATTGAAGAATCGAAAGGGAAGATTAAAAATGCTTTTGAGCTTTATAAAAAATATGTTGAACTGAATGATTCGATGTTTAATCCGAATATTTTTGTAGATATTAATCAACTGCAACGTTTGTATGAGATGTCGAAAACCAATCAACAAATTGAACAACTCATTATAGAACAAGAGATTAAAGAACGCACTAATTTTTATCAAAAAATTATTTTGATTATTATGCTCTGCATATTATTATTTGCGGGTGGTGTTCTATTGTATATCTATTTACAAAAGAAAAACTTGAATAAGGCTTATAAAATTTTATTTGAAAAGAACCTTGAAATTATCGGGTTGCAAGAAACCTCAACTGAAAAAACGCCTAAAAAAAGCAGGAAAGGGTCTCTTTCAAGCGACATTCAAAACGAGCTCATGGACAAAATCCTGTTGTTGATGGAGGAGACCGCAGTAATTTGCGACCCCAAGTTTTCCATAGATAAATTAGCAGAGTTGGTACAGTCGAACCAAAACTATGTTTCGCAAACGATCAACCAGGCATTAAACAAAAACTTCCGTTCCTTTTTAAACAGTTACCGGATTCGGGAGGCACAGCGCATCTTCTCCCAACCCGATGCGCAAAGATACACGATCGAGTTTGTGACCCAACAAGTTGGTTTTAAATCCATCAGCGCCTTTTACGACGCCTTCAAAGAGATCACCGGCGTAACGCCGAAGTTCTACATCCAATCGTTGCAGGCGCGAAATGCGACGGGTGCAAGGGGTTAAGGGGAAGAGGAAAAGAGGAGAAAAGGAGAAGAGGAGAAAAGGAGAAAATGAGGCAGCCCAAAATTCCTTCTCCTCTCTGAGGAGAAGGTGGCAGCCGACAGCAGAAGCAATTTTCCATTACGCAACTCCTAACCGCTGTCGGATGACGGAAGAGGTGAAGAAAGGCAAATTATGTCCCGCCACCTAATGACAGAAGAGGTGTAAAAATCACACCCCACCCTCTGCTGACGAACGAGGCAAATATTCCAAAATAATAAAATCCCTAAGATTATCCAATACCCACGAAAGGTTTTGTTTTACATCTCTATCAGCAGCTTTGAAGATTTTTAATCCAAAAGATCTAAAGTAATTCTCTCTTTTTAAATCATAATCTTCTTTATAATTGTGAGAACAACCATCTATTTCTATTACTAAACTTAATGAAGGAACGTAGAAGTCAACTATATAATTACCAATAACTTTTTGACGGTTAAAGTTTATGCCATAAAATTTTCCATTTTGTACTTGTTTCCAAAAAAGGACTTCTGCCAAGATGCCG